>Ga0180433_10000586_pt1 | contig 62558 bp, 78 predicted proteins | sample SS_ome_8_FD_132980 | JGI IMG/M metagenome (GOLD analysis project Ga0180433, IMG submission 132980) | Hypersaline lake sediment archaeal communities from the Salton Sea, California, USA - SS_1_D_1 metaG | ecosystem: Environmental > Aquatic > Non-marine Saline and Alkaline > Hypersaline >... | reverse complement strand
TCACTGGACTAGGATTATTCATATTGCTCAGGATAAAATGGAATCTGAAGTTATTGGGACTCCTCAGTTAGAAGTGGGATTAAACCGATTGTTCGATTTAGAGAAGCTTGTTGGTGGATCTGCCGAGATGTTCTGGCGGGGCGCACGACCAGGATATCAGGCAAAGGTTGATGAGGATTACGAGGTTACCGATGAGACGGACGATACTCTTCAGGATCAAATGGATGAGTACGAAAATAATCTGCGTCGAATTCTCACTGTTGCCGGTGTGGACATAAAAGAACTGGCGATGCAGATTTCTGATCCGAAAGGACATGTCGATGTTCAGATCGAAATGTTGTCCGCTGCTTATGGGATACCGAAAAGGATTCTTACGGGATCAGAACGTGGGGAGTTGGCTAGCACTTCCGATCGGGATGCGTGGTTTGAAAAGTTACAGGAACGAAGAACCAGCTTTGCAGAACCAGAGATTATTCGGGAAACAATTAATCGCTGTTTGGAATTTGGGGTGCTTTCGTCATTGAAGGAAGAGGAAGGCGATTACGTTATTGAGTGGTCTGATCTATGGTCGGAATCGGATAAGGAAAGAGCTGAAGTCGGGAAGACCCGATCTGAGTCATTATCAAACTATTCCAAGGATCCTTTGGCTCAGTCAGTTGTGCCTCCCAACGCTTTTTTGCATTATTTCTTAGGTTTGTCTGAAGATCAGATTGCGGCCATTACCGAAGAAATGGAGGCTGCACAAGCAGAAGAAGACGCGGATTTTGAGGAAGAGAATTTAGGAGACTTAGAAGACGAATAGGAGGAAACCATGAAAAAGATTATCGTGATTTTTATCGTTATGTTTTGGTTGGTTCCGGCAATAGCATATGGGGCACCGTTTCTTGTTTGTGATCCTCAGGAAAATGTCGAGGAATATGTGGTTGTTCTGGATGGTGTGGAAACGATCGTGCCATATACTACTGCGATTTTTGATGGCGAAGAGGCCGCGGTCTTATTGGATCTGGAAAGCGTGGCAGATGGCCAGCATCAGGTAACCGTTAAGGCACGAAATGTCTGGGGAGAATCTAACACTGTCCCTTTCGAATTCGTCAGAGAACTTCCTGGAGATCCAAGCGTGCCAGACTTGAAAAGACCATAGTTTGGCGAAGAATAGACGACTCTGACGAAGATTAGTAATAATGCCAACACACGCACTATTACATAAACATTTTCATATTTATCAGAGATCTGCTAGGACGGATCCGACGCGGACTCTTACTCTTCGGAATGCCTTTGCCAGGGCTCTAAAAAAGAGATTCAATGAGCTACGGGGTGTAATTCGCCGGGCGATTATAATTGAGGATGTTTTTGGTTTACGTAATCCTGAGCTGGCTCTAGTTACCATTCAGCAAATGCAAACCCCAGGGCGGAGAGCTTTTGCGTTTGGAACTGATGCACAAAAGGTAAATCAGTTCATGGATTGGTTGGATGAACAGGTAAAGGCTAATGTTCTTGAAGTAACTCGGTTTGATCAGCTAGGAACTGCGATTCAACAACCATGGACGAATATGTATATTCAATCGGCTTATCAACGAGGGATTAGGAGTGCTCGAACATCATTGGTTGGAACCGGTTATAATGTGCCAGGGATTGAAGAAACAGGTGGAATCGATGCTGTCTTCAATATGCCATTTCACGCTGATCGGGTTGGTCTCTTGTTTACTCGAACCTTTAGGGATCTGAAAGGAATCACCGATGCAATGGATTCCCAGATCTCTCGGGTTCTCTCGCAGGGAATGGCAGATGGGTTAGGTCCGCGGGCATTAGCCAAAAATCTTACTAGAACGATTTCTGGACCAGTTGGTGATCTTGGTCTTACAGATACCTTAGGGCGATTCATTCCGGCAGAGCGAAGGGCCGTTATTTTAGCCAGAACAGAGATTATTAGATCGCATGCTGAGGCTCAATTACAGGAGTTCGAAAATTGGGGCGTCGTTGGAATAACACCAGAGGTTGAATTTAGAACTGCGGGGGATTCTCGGGTTTGCCCACTCTGTGCTCCAATTGACGGTCGAACATTCACAATTGAACAGGCGAGGGGAGTTATTCCTGTTCATCCTCAGTGTCGATGTTCTTGGCTTCCAGTAGATCCAACAAAGGATGAACCGGAACCTCCTGCAAAGTTAAAGATTCCGAAGTTTGGTAGTGTGGCTGCTCCCTTGGAGCGATTATATGTTACTCAAGTTCGAAAGGGATTCAAGCCCGCTCAAAATGTTTTGGATAACTTGGTCGCACAAACGGGTGGTCGTCAGACGTCAGCTCGCTTTGCTGAAATGGAGGCAGCTATTCTGCAACAGGGAACAGATTACAAGGTTTTATTGACTAAGGCCGATAGGAGCATCGAAGGTGCGTTAGCAATGACGTTTGATGAGGCCGGTAAGACTTTGGTGATTGAACACTTGGGTACGCTGGGGAACGTTCCTGGATCTGGGGCGGAACTGATGCGACGGGCGCTTGCTCGCGCGAGAAAGAAAGAAACAGGATTGGCGTTTCAGTCCTCAGATGAAGCGGTTGCTTTCTACAAGCGACTAGGATTCGATGTTGGGGATAATCAGATCGTTGAATTGACACTGGATCAGATCGATGCGGCCTTAGTTCGTTTGGGTCGTCCTGGACAAGTCAGGGCAGTTGTGGAAGCGGGGGAAGAGATTGCTGAGAAAGTGGCGACACCTGTTTTGACGACGGAAAAAGCTCTTGCAGAATGGAATGCAGCGAAAGCAAAGTCTGTGGAACTAGCAGATCGATTTGATACAGAAGGCCTTAAGCTGAAAGAAAAAGCTCGATTGGCAGAGGAACAGGCTTATTATCGTTATGTAAACACCTTGTCTGAGGATGCTTATATAGCGGAACGAGAAAACCTTGTAAAGACGATGTTGGGTAAAAGACCAAAAAAGACTGAGATTCGTAAGGTATACAATGGCACTCGCTGGATACCCTTCGATATGATGAAAAAACTAGCTGATCGATGGCTCAAAGTCAAGTTTCATTCGAAAAGTATGCGAGCTTTTTATAGGCCTAGCGCTAGTGAAGTTCATTTGTATACGATGGATAGAGCAGAAGTTGTTGCTCACGAATTCAGTCATGCTCTTGATGATATGATTTTTGGAATGACAGATACAGGGGGATATCGTCATAAGAACACGGGATTCTTGTGGATGGATAATGTCTATACGACTGAGGATATGGGACAAGACTTTCGTCGACTTTTCCGAGCAACCAGTTCAGGGAAGACAGGAGTTTACGCAAACGGGGATGGACGATATTGGAAAGACAATTGGCTCGATGATTACGAAGGTCGCATTTACTCGGGTCTTGGCGCTGGGGACGAATGGTGGGCCATGAACGGTCAGCGATACTATAGGTATCAGGATAACAGATTGAGGTTTGATAAGAAGATAACAAACCTGGAGAGGGACATTGCCGAAGCCAGAAGTAAAACGCCGAAGGAGAATTTCGCACGATTTATAGAACTGAGAGAACGAGAATTAAACAAACTTTTGGATGAGGGACGAGAAGCATGGGCGTCTCGAACTTCCAAATGGGAAAAGGCACGACAGCGATATCCTGAGTTGTCTGCATATTTCGAAAATATGTTTGGATTCGATCGGAAATTCTCAGAGGGGATACTTACATGAGGGTAGGAATTTCGCTTGGGGATTTGAAGGGACACATTTCGTATAACCCTACTGGAAAGTCGCTTTCAATTGATTTTCCTGATGAAGATGTTATTGAGGATATCGAGGAGCACTTGACGACTCCTCGTGTATTTCGCATTCCTGAAAGTCAGGAGCTTGATGATTTCCGCGAGGAAACGGCCAGAGGGATTGATAGTACAACACATATGAATCTGGCTCTGAGTACCTTATGGGCCAATACTGACGTTTGGGTGAATTGGGAATGAAGAAGATTCTAGTAACAGGTGGAGCAGGTTACATCGGAAGCACAATCTGTTCCGCGCTGGAAGACGCCGGGTATTTCCCGATCGTGTTGGATTCCCTGGTTAAGGGTCTGGAAGAGTTCGTGAATGACGAGCGTTTTTACGAAGGCAATATTGCCGATATACAGATCATTCACCAGATCAAAAAGGATCATCCGAACATATATGCTGTTATTCACTGCGCGGCCTTTTGCAACGTGGCCGAGTCAGTGAGTAATCCGCTGATGTATTATGAAAACAATGTTGTCAATACACTCCGATTCTTTCAGTTTTGCAGAACAATCTCGGATCGGATTATCTATAGTTCTTCTGGATCCGTTTATGGATATCAGGGACTAGAACCACAAGTATACGAATCGATGGTTCCCAGACCGATGAGCCCGTACGCCCATTCAAAAAGAGTGGCTGAAACCATGCTCGAGGATTTCTGTCATAGCTATGATCTTCGAGGGGTATCGCTCAGGTATTTCAATCCAATTGGGGCTGACCCTGAAATGCGTAGCGGTCCTTATCAGAAAGAAGACCGATTGCTAGACAATCTGGTTGATGGATATTTCAAGAGTCGTCCTATCCGACTATATGGAACCAATTGGGCCACTGAGGATGGAACCCCACTTAGGGATTTTATCCATGTTTGGGATGTTGCTCAGGCACATGTGAAGATTCTGGAAGAATTTGACCATCAGATTTGGGGATATGAAACTTTTAATGTTGGAATCGGTAGGGGTTATACAGTTCGCCAGATCATCGATTTGTTCAATGAAACTGTTCCGATTCCTGTTGGAATGATTGTTGAGGATGTACGAGAAGGGGATATTGCCGGGGCTTATGCTGATATTACGAAGATAAGGAAATGGTTCAATTGGGAACCTACTCGAGATATTAGACAAGCCATCCTTGATCATATAATCTGGAAAGGAACCAGGATTCCAGATTATGAGGGAATTTTAGAAAGGATGAAAGTGTCATTATGATCCCTGCAATGACACCAGAGTTTGTTCACAATTATCTTTATCAGATTGGTTGCGCTTGGAAAAATGAAGGAGTGGCCATTGAATTAGGATCGTGGTTTGGGGCAACGGCTGTTCCATTATTAAGGGGTTTGCAGATAGCGGGATATGATAGAAAGTTCTATGCTTATGATCGCTGGAAAGCCAACATGGAGCAGGTTCGAAAGGCTAAGGAACAGGGAGTGCGAATTAAGGAAGATCAGGATCTACTTCCATTCTTTTTAGAGAATGCAATGAATGGTATAGAGATTGTTATTCACAAAGGGAACATTTCGAAAACACTACGATGGAAAGGGATACCGATTGAGATTTGCATATTTGATGCGCCAAAACAAAACCCGGTCTTTGAACACGCTGTTCGTCAATTGGGCCCATCCTTTGTTCCAGGAGCGATATGGGGACTCTTAGATTACCATTGGTGGAGAGGTCGGCCGACTGAACAAAAGAAGAAGAACGCTAAAGTTTCTGTGCGATTTGTAAAGAGATATTCTGCGTATTTCGAAATGATGCAGGATTGGGGCAACGATTGCGCTTGTGCCTTTTTCATATACAAGGGCGGGCTTGACTGGAATACAGTGAGGATTGACTAATGCCGTGGACAGTCGCTGATGTTGATAGATTCAAAAAAGGGCTTTCCGCCGGAGAGAAAAGGCAGTGGGTCAATATTGCAAACTCTGCTCTTAGGAGTTGTTTGCGGGAGGGCGGTCGACAAAGTTCCTGTGAGACGTCAGCCATAAGACAGGCAAATGGAACTGTGGGGAGAAACGAGGCAATGGAAAACTATTCGTTCTCGGCCAACAATTATCGGATCAGGGAAGAAATGCATGAAGGCAAGAAACATCTTGTTGTTCCTGTTGTCATGATGGTTGAGGGAGTTCATAACGGGAGCGCAGGGCCGCTTCTTCATTTGGCAGAAGATTTGGGCCGATTTCCTGGATCATGGAATGGAATTCCTGTTACAGTTCCACATCCAGAAGTGAATGGCAGTCCTTCGTCGGCTAATACACCACACGCAATAGAACGATTTCGTGTTGGTCGTGTATTCAACACGAAATTTGAAGATAATAAACTGAAAGCCGAAGCTTGGCTGGATGAGAATAGGGTACGCCAGTTCTCTCCTGAGGTTCTAGGGTACATAAGGCAGGCTAGACCCTTGGATGTTAGTATTGGCGTGTTTACCGAAGATGAACCAACTTCGGGAGAATGGAATGGTGAGGAATATTTAGCCATTGCCAGAAATCATAGACCTGATCACTTGGCTCTTTTACCCGGCGAACAGGGCGCTTGTTCTTGGGCGGATGGCTGTGGGATAAGAGTCAATAAAGGAGGTGGTGATTTGGATGAGGGATTCATCGTAAATGCTCTGAGATTTTCGGGAACCGAATCGACTCCATGGTCAGCGCCGACTTTGGGAGATTTTGGTGTGGATGGAAATTGGTCAAATATCTCCGCATCAGATCGTTCGGAAGTTGCATCTCATTATCTGATTGGCAGTGGTAGTGTTGATACGTTTGGGGATTTGAAGTTTCCGGTCGTCAATCCCAGAACAAATAATCTAAACGAGAATGCACTACGAGCTGTTATCGGGGGACGAGGCGCACAGGTTCGAGGAGTCTCGGCAGAGGTTAGGGCGGCTGCTAGGCGAAGAGCTTATCGGCTATTAAATAGTGAATTCGATGCTGAGCTGGAAATCCCGACCAGTTTGAAAGAGTACGGAAATCTTTTCAAGGCATTGATTGACAGTGGGTACTCAGTTGTGCCCATAACCAATGAACAAGGATATCGTGACATTGTTCAGAAGATCCAGGAAAAGCTTGATGGGATGGACGACAATGTCAAAGTTCATTTCCTTGTCGAAGTGTTCGAGGATCGTTTTATCTATGAAGTTCGCCGGAATGATGGTGGAGGCAGTTCATTCTACCAGCGAACCTATGATATGAACGACGAGACTGTTGAATTCACCGGGGAACCGGTTGAGGTTCAACGTAAAGTAGAATTCGTTTCAGTACAAAACAAAAAAGGAGATTTGAAGACTATGGCAGACAAAACGACTCCGTGTTGCCCGGAGAAAGTGGAAATGATCATTCAGACAGATCATCTCCAGTTCAACGAGGCAGATCGGGAATATCTGTTGACCTTGAAGGAAGAACGAATCGACGAGATTCTTGCCATCAAGGCTCCGGAAATTCCTACGGGAAATAATAATGGTAGCAACGATTTCGTTGTTACTGAGGAACAGGCGAAGGCGGTTTTGGCTAACCAATTGGCAGATCCCGAGAAGGCCATGGCGCTGTTCCCTGCTGAGATGCGGGAGCAGATGAAGTATGGTATGAAACTTCATCAGGATCGAAAGATAGAGTTGATTGATCAGATCGTGGCCAACTCCAATGAAGTGTACAAGAAGGAAGATCTGAAGGATATCAACGTTGAGGCTTTGGAAAAACTGGCCAAGGCGCTGACTCCGAATGGCGATTATTCCTTGCAAAGTGAAGGTCGACGAGGAACCGACAATGTTCCTTTGGCCAACAAGAGTGCGGGCGGTGTTCTTCTCCCGTTCGCGGTATCGGAAGGAGGTGATAAGTAATGGCGAAAAACACCATTAAGATTGTGAAGTATCTTGATGTTCAAATGGAGCGGGTTGCGGCGGGTACTATCACTCCCGGCATGTTGCTGGAGTATACGTCGGCCAGCAAGGTACAAGCCCATTCAACCGCCGGTGGGAACTGTCTACCGCGTGCCTTTGCCTTGGAAGATGAGCTCCAGGGCAATGGAATAGACGATAACTACTCGGCCGATGATCAGGTTGCTTGCTGGATCACTCAGCCTGGTGAACAGGTCTATGCCATTCTTGCCGATGGCGAAAATGTTTCGATAGGCGATGCGTTGGAATCGAACGGTAATGGATATCTGAAGAAACATGTAGCGGATGTCGAGTCTTTTGAGTCCGCGGAACCCGGATCCATTACAGTATATCCTGAGCAGATTGTCGGGATTGCTCTTGAGGCGGTCGATCTGTCGGATTCGTCCGGGGCTGAATCTAGTGGCACACTTGGCTATAACAAGCGCATTGAGATTATGACGGTATAGAAAGGAGGTGAGACAAGAATGGAACTGAATGTAAATATGGACTTTCTAAGTAGAGGATCCGCGCAAGGTGTTTTAGCCGGAATGATTCTTCAGAATGGACGCATTGACCCTAATCGAATGCGACCGTTCATTGGAGACGATGGTCGCTCCTATATTTCCATGTATAGAGGCGGCGATCCCACGAAGGTCGACAATTACGTGAATACACCGATTCAAACGAATGCGGTGTTGCGTCGAGATGAGTGGATTCGGCTGGACGAAGCTTTGTTGATGATTTCCGAGCAGCGAATCACTGGCGTTCAGGACCTAATCGACAAAGGACTGACATATGATCTTGGGAATGGTATGGGTAGCACTGTTCTCGAGTATCACGATGTGTCTGATGCAATGGAAGCCGATTTGACCATGGACGGTATCACCAGAAGTCAGGGGGATCGTCCAAAATTCGAGTCAGTATATCTTCCGTTGCCGATTATCCATGTCGATTACGAGATAAACGCAAGGGTACTATCTGCGTCTAGAAATCTCGGGAATCCCTTGGATACTACAAGTGCTGAGCGGGCCGCGCGTAAGGTTCTGGAACGGCGAGAGCAAATGCTGTTTACGAACACAACGTATGCTTATGCCAGTGGAACCATATACAGCTACTTGAATCATCCTGATCGGAACACAGGTTCGTTGACTGCTAATTGGGATGCATCGGCCGCGACTGGAGCCGGGATCATTGCGGATGTGTTGAGTATGAAACAGGACGCTATCGATGCTTATCACTACGGGCCGTATATGTTGTATATCCCGACTGCATATGAAACCGTGCTGGACGAGGATTACGATTCGACCACTCCGGGGACAACAATCAGGGAACGAATTCTGAAGATATCCGGAATTGACGGAGTCAAGGTTATTGATACCTTGACAGCTAACAACGTCTTGCTGGTGCAAATGACCAGTGATGTGGTTCGGTTGGTTCGTGGTATGGGTTTGCAAAATGTGCAATGGACCCGGGAAGGTAACCTGGTAACGAAGTATAAGGTCATGACGATTCAGGTGCCTCAGGTTCGATCAGACCAAGAAGGGAACTCCGGCGTCGTTCACTATAGTTAATATTTAGTGATCGATTCCAGTTCGTCGTAAACACACAGGGCTAATCATGCACTGTTTTTGGGGGAATAATCAAATGAATGACGAAGAAAAAAAAGAAGAACGAGTTCGCTGGAGAAAGATTGGTGGTGGTTCTCATGTTTTGCGAAGACGGGATGGTCAAAAGAAACGAATCAAAAAGAATGAGATTTTCAAGGCATACCCTGATGAGATCCCCGAGGCCTTTCGAGATGTTATTGTCCCCGTCAACGAGGAGGAATTGAGGAAATCCAAAGAACCTTTTCTGCAATCGTCTTCGCAGTTTGAAGTTAAGAAACGTAAAATTGATGAATTGACCGAAGATCAGAAAGAGGCTTTGGCAGAACTGAACGTTGAGCCAGGGGAAGGGGAAGCGGAAGAAGAGGAGGGGGAAGGTTCACCAATTGAACAAACGCTTGCCGATGAGAACACGGAGGTTGAATACAAGATAAAGGATCGATCGCAGGGTTGGTATGATGTCGTGAATTCCGTCACTGGCAAGTCGATGAACGAAATGGCTCTTCGTATCGGAGAAGCCGAAGAATTGGTTTCCAGGCTAAATAGTTAATGGCTTGGCGCGTTCCACCTATGTGGAAAGATGGAAGATGTTGGATCATTGGTGGTGGTCCGTCTGTTCCGCGTCAGTTCGAAGTTCCTGAGAATATTATTCAAAAGGTACTGGTTCACGAACTACCGCCGTCTTCCTATTCTGATTATATGTCCCCTATACACAGGGAACATGTGATTGGGGTGAATAATGTATATAAGATTGGAACCTGGATTGATGTTTTGTTTTTTGGGGACTGTTCTTGGTATTTGTTGCACCGAAGAAATTTGGCCAAGTGGCCAGGACTGAAGACAACTTGTTGTAATCGATTCAAGAAGAAAAAGTCTGAAGAGTCAGAAGGCATTAAGTATCTTCAGAAAGATCATGACCATAGGAAAGGGATCAGTCTTAATCAAACTAAGGTTTCCTGGAATAATAACAGCGGGGCGGCTGCAATCAGTTTAGCAGCTCACTTAGGTGTTAGGCAGATTTTGTTATTGGGATTCGATATGTCATTGGATAAAAATAAGGTTAGCCATTGGCATGGATCACATGGGAAACCATATGAGAAGAAAAGAAATCCGCCGTTTCAAAGACACCTGATAGGGTTTCCCGCAATTGCTAAGGACGCTAAGACACGGGGAATTGAGATATTAAACCTTAGTCCTAAAAGTGCAATCAAGGATTTGAAGAAAGCGAATTTATCGGATATACTATGAGAACTTTGCTAATCGCATTTGGCGTAACAACAAATCCAATTGGGTTGCAATCTATATATTACTTCCTAAAGCACAAGGGACATGTTGTTGATTTTATTCATCTGTATGGCAACATTCAGAATCTTAGAACTGTTAAGAATAAACCTGATGTTGTCGGAGTTACCTGTAACACTGCCAATCGATATCGGCTAAAGGAAGTTCTTTTAATGGTTCGGGACTTGTGGCCACGAACAAAGATTGTTTTGGGGGGTCGCCATTTCCATAAGGATGTTTTGGAAATGGAAAGTGAAAAATGGTTGTTGGATATTGCAGATCATATTGTTATTGGTGAAGGAGAGTATGCACTTCATAGTATTCTGGATGGATATGCTGAAGATCAGATAATAGAGGGTCTTCTTCTTCCCCAAGAGTATTTCGATAAGATTTGTATTCCAGAACCATGGTTTATTTCGAAGTATATGATGGCACGACCAGAGAAGAAACAACCGGCTGTTCTGTTTTCAAGAGGGTGTCCGTTTAATTGTTATTTCTGTTCTGAGTCTAGAGAAGTTATTCGGGTTTCTCCAGATCAAGCTGCTGCGCATATATCTGATTTAGAGAACTATTTCGGTTGGAAGCAGATATTCATCTATGATGATATCTTTGGAATGAACTACGATTGGCTAGTGTACTTTAACAAGGGTTTACGAGAAAGGAATGTGAAGACAAACTTCAGGGTTTTCATTCATGGAAATACTCTTGACGAAACCCTTCTTGATTTGTTCCTAGAGATCGGAGTTAACCAGTTATCCCTTGGGGCTGAGTCTGGTGATAATAGGATCCTAAGGGCTATAAATAAGAAAACAACGATTGAGGATTATATTAGAACTCACAATCTGGTATATCCACATCGAGACAAAATTCTCCTTCACTGTTTGTGGATGATTGGAAATATAGAGGAAACTGAAGAATCCCTGAAAGCAACATATGAACTGTCCCAAGAAATTGGGACTGACGACAATCCTTTTTTTGGATATGCGATACCTTTTCCAGGATCTTATTTTTGGCGTAATCGAGAAACGTTTGGAAGGGTTGTAACCTACAACTGGAGCAAATGGAACAATCGGAATATTATCTTCGTTCCTAATGGACTGAGTTCTGAGCAGTTGAAATACTGGAAGGAAAAGGGAAAATCGAAATGAGTAAGCGACGATTGACAAAACGGTTCGACATTCTTAATCAATTCATCGCTGAACATGGCTTATTCATTGGTGCGGAGGTAGGAACAGGTAACGGAAAGACAGCTCTCGAGCTTCTAAAAAAGAATCCAGAGTTAATTTTGATCGAAGTAGCGTATTATCCGGGCCCTTCGATTTTGCCGAAAAATGATTATTACTATTGCACATCTGGAAGGGCAAAATCGTTATGGCAAAAAAGAATTCATCGGTTTAGGAAGCAGGTTCGAATTATTCCTTCATCTAGTATCAATGCTGCAAAAAAGATAAAGGAGGGGTCTCTTGATTTTGCCTTCATCGATGCTGATCATAGTTATGAACATTGTTTGCAGGATTGCAAGATCTGGTTTCCAAAAGTTCGTTCAGGTGGACTAATGTGTGGACATGATTATCACGTTCGCAGGTTTCCTGGTGTTGTTCGAGCTGTGAATGAAGTCTTTGGTAGGGAAAACATACAGTTGAAACAGGATAGGTTTTGGTATCTATGGAAAAGTTAACAGTCGCATCTGTGCTCTGGAAAGGAACCTTTAGAGCCAGGAAATATAATCATACTTCGTACACCAAGAAGTGGGTTAAGAAACTTGCCAAAATGGTGCGACGAAATATACCAGAGAATGTTGATTATGAGTTTGTTTGTTTAACAAACGATAAATTTGATATTTCTGGAATAAGAAGAATCCCTCTTCAGTATCCGTGGCAAGGTTGGTGGGCCAAAATGGAACTGTTTCGACCTGATCTTCCTGTTAGTAATTTGGTTCTATATCTGGATTTGGATATGATTCTCGTTGACAATATTATGCCTTTTGTCACTGATGAATATTCGATGATGATTTGTCCTGCGTTCGGGAAACAAAAGAAATTGAATCCGAGAGGATATAACTCTTCTGTAATGAGTTTTTATAAGTCAGAAACAACTCGAGACATTTGGCGAAAGTTTCAGCAGAATACAAGATTTCATTTGAAGAAGTTCCGTAGTGATCAGGATTTCATCATTGCTAACTTTCCATATCTTCACAAATATCCAGAAAAATGGGTTCGTAAACTGATTCATTGTTTGGATGGTGATAAAGTTGTTTTTCCAAAGGACATGAAGATTTTGTTATCAATGCCTGTTAAGAATGATAGGGCAATTCAAATATACCCAGAACTGAGAGAGCTGTGGGGATGATTGATCAGGAACCGATATTTATTGCAGGACCGCCCAGATCAGGAACGACCATGACAGCCGGGTTGCTATTTCATCACGGTGTTTGGATTGGCAGAGCCAGAACGACTTTTTTTCCTGAAAGCAATTCTAATCTTGGTGTTGAAAACATGGATATCAAGGATTTAATGAAACGGGAAGCAAGGAAGGTATCATATAAGAATTGGTGCATTCCGCTTCCTACGGATCTGCATTTGACAACAAACTATGCAAGCCTGAAACGTGAAATCGAATCCTTTGTACCTGATAAGATTCCATGGCTTGTGAAAACATCCTGGACACTAACTTTCAATTCGTTTTGGAAGTCGGTTTATCCTAAGGCTCGCTGGGTTTTAACAATGCGACCAGATTTCGCAATTCTGGATAGTATGAATAGACACCCAGGAATGAGACGACGTCCCCAGCATATGAAGAAACAGTTTGTCAAGGCTCTGAAAGAACGGCAACGTCAAGTTTTTCTAAAGGTTAAACATAGCCTTTCAGTCGATGTGAAAGAAATATCGAAAGGAAATGAATCAGAGATTGCAAAGTTGTTTGACTTTGTTGGAATTGTCCCGAATTGGGATGTAATCGAACAGTGGATAGAACCTGGAAAAATGCAGTGAATATTATTTGTTTATATTGGAAAGGCAATTTTCGTGGGCGAGATTTCTCCCCACGTGATGTAGATCGATTGAAGAGAACAGTCGACAAATGGATCGATCGACCCTATGACTTTTATGTTCTAACCAATTGCCCGACCAGTTTCGATGGGATGAAGACTATTTCTCTGAAACACAATTGGCCAGGATGGTGGTCGAAAGTTGAATTGCATCGACCTAGTCTGATTGAAGGGAGAACACTTTACCTGGATCTGGATTCACATGTTGTTAGTAATCTCGGCCCAATTCTGGATTATCCAGGAAATTTGGTTATGTTCAATACTCGGTTTTATAGGGTTAGAAAAAATGAGGAATGTTGGAAAATTGTGACCAGATATCAAGCGGCAGTTATGTTGTTTGATCCTGGATCTACTTCTTTTATATATGACAGATTCTTGAAAGATCCTGAATACTATATGCTAAAATATCGAAGTGACCAGGATCTTATGGGGGAGTGGATTCCTAAACAGCCTACTTTTCCTAACAAGTGGCTGATGAAAATGGGTCAATTGAAACAAAGGAGAAACTTAAAGGAAACGATCATTGTGACAGGGCAACCAAAAACCATGAACTTTAGGAAAGTTGACTGGTTGGAAAGGATTGCGCGCTAATGTATGTGATTTGTTTTTATTGGCAGGGGGATCGCTGGCAACAAGACGGGTACAAAGCGCCGGTGGGCCATGTAAATCTTCAAGAACACCACTTGAAGAGAATCGGAAAAATATCTGATGATCTTCCTGCCAAATATATTAACAATTTGTATCATGGTGTTAAGCGGTTTGCTGATCGATCTTTTCAGTTTGTTTGTTTCACGAACGAGAAATTGGACCTTGATTCTGATATCGAAGTTCGTTCCTTTGATATTCCCGCGCACGCGGGCGTATTGCCGAGAATTTATATGTTTAGTAAGAAGGCAGGGTTATCCGGGCAGGTTCTTTGTATAGATATTGATGTTGTTGTTGTTGGTTCTTTGGAAAGACTGATGTCTTATACAGGACTATTCTGTGCCAGATCGAAATTCAAACGGGGGCATGAACACAAACTAGATGGTGATATTATGAGCTTTCGGGCTAATGCAGAAACCGAAAGACTTTTTTGGATACCATTTATTAACAACGTTTCTGCGGTGGTTAAGTTTACTCAGGGAAGGGAACGATATTGGGTAAGGCATGTAGCAGGACGGTTTGCTGATCGTTGGAAACCTGGAGAAATACTAAGTTACAAACGACATATTCGGAAAAGGAGAGGCGGGATTCCGAAGACTACAAGTATTGTTTCCTTTCATGGGAAACCTCGTCCTCACGAAATCAAAGATAGCTGGATAAAGGAGTACTGGAGATGAAAGACCCAATCCTAATCACGGGTTGTGCTAGATCTGGAACCAGTATGGTCGCTGGTGTTATCAATCTTTGTGGCGCGTTTGGTGGAAATATGTCTGGACCAAACAAAAACAACGCCAAGGGAATGTTTGAGAATGTTGTAATCAGGAATTCTATTGTGAAATCTTATCTTCGGGGGATCGGGATGGATCCATTAGGACAGTTTCCATTACCAAATATCGATAAACTATCGATCCCGAACAATTGGAAAAGGCGGATTGAATTTGTTATAAAAAAGGAAGGCTATGAGAATGGTCCCTGGATGTACAAGGGAGCAAAGATGTGTTTGATGTGGCCGATCTGGAATCATGCTTTTCCTAATGCAAAGTGGATTATCGTTCGACGAAGAACAGGAGATATAGTCTCTTCTTGTTTCAAGACCAGTTTCATGCGGGCTTACCAAAAGACACATGTTCAGAAAGCCATTGGAGTCGACAATGAACGAGATGGCTGGATTTGGTGGGTGCGTCAACATGAAAAACGATTCGTTGAAATGATAATAGAAGGACTAAACGTGAAGATCGTTTGGCCAGAAAGAATGGTCAGTGGTGATTATCGACAAATGATGGATACAATTGAATGGCTTGGGCTGGAGTGGAAAAGCGAAGTTCTGTCCTTCATTGATCCGAAACTTTGGAAAGCGAGGAAAAATCGATGAGAGCTACAGTCGATCAGATGAGAACACATCGACTACTTCGTCATTGTCAGCCATTTCTAAATGGGGAACCTGTCGATTCTTGTATTATCGCAGATCAGGAACAGGGGTATGTTGAGAAACATATGAGGATCTGTGAAAATTTTGTTCTAAACGCAGACCGAACTGCCATTGTCAAAGAACGCTTGTATGGTAATGTTGATGTTCGGTTTGGGAGGCATTTTCATGGCTAGAACAACTGCGACAGATGTAAAAGTTATCTTCGATACTGATTTGACTGATGTAGTCGTTGAAGCCTTTATCGACGATGCTAATCTGGTTGTGACAGAGATCCTTGGGACTGATACCACGTTGTCGGCGGCTCAAAAAGAGTCAATAGAGAAATGGTTGACAGCCCATTTTCTTGCCCTTACGCGTGACCAGAAGCCTACAGAGGAAGCGGCACAGGATGCGCGAATTAAGTATCAGGGGAGAACAGGAATGTCCCTGGATGCTTCGTTTTACGGGCAACAGGTCAAGATTCTGGACACAACCGGCAAAATGGCTGCGAAGGTTGGAAAGAAAGGAGTCAAATTCAAGGCAATAACCAGTTTTGAATAGGTGGGATATGACACGGTTTCCAGATCGAAATCTAAATCAAACTGCCGTTTATTGGGGGACACCCACATCGAACGGAATTGGTGGATTCACTTATGCAGCGCCGGTGGAAATATCCTGCCGATGGGTTGAGAAACGAGAAGTAATTACTGATCAAAATGGGGATGAGATTGTTTCCAATGCTCAGGTTCAGGTTAGTCAGAATGTTGATGAACAGGGGAAGTTATATCTGGGCACTCTGGATGATTTGGATTCCGATGAGGAGTCTGATCCCATAACAATCGAGGATGCGTTTACGATTCGCAAATTCGATAAGACTCCCACAATGCAGGTTGGATCTGTGCAGCGATACTTTAGAAAGGCGTATTTGTAATGGCAGTCGTTGAAGGAATTGGGCGCGTAATCAGAAACTTGAATAAGGAGCTGAAGACGATCGAGAATTTGACCATGAAAGGTCTGATTCGTGGCGCGATTATTATTCGGCGGAGTATGGAAGATAATGCGCCGTCCATTCCCATTGATCTGGGGAACCTGCGAGCTAGTTGGTTTACTGTTACTTCAGATGGAAAAACGCCAACGGGACAATCCCCTCAGTTCAAAGGAACGGGAGCATCTGTTGCACAAGTATCTTCTGATCATGGAACTGTAGTGAGTAAGAATAAGGCAGATGCTATGAGTAGTCGTGATCCGTTACTGATTATGGGGTTTTCAGCGTATTATGCCACGTATGTTCATGAGATGGTTGGAGCAAATTTCAAACAACCAAAAGAAGGGGCAATGAAGGCTGCGGCTGGAGCAAAATTCTTTCAAGCTGCGTTGAACAGGGAACAAAAGGCAGTTTTCAATGTGATAAAGGAAGAGGCTAGAATCAAATGAATCCTGCGTCAATAGATGTGAAAGATATGCTGGAGAATGAGTCTTCTTTAGGTTTGATATTTGCTACTAACCTGTTTGTTGGGAAGGAACCAACTACGCCGGCAAATTGTGTGACAGTGTTTGATACTCCAGGTGGCTTGGATGATGTGACTTTGAATAATGATAGTGTGTATCAACGCCCGTTCATTCAGATTCGAGTTCGAAATCTGGACTATGACACAGGATGGGCTCTTATTGATGGTATAAGGGATCTGCTCCATGGAAAAGGACCGGAAACATGGAACGGAACTTTATATAGCTCGATTGTTTCAACTGGTGATCCTGCCTTGCTGGATTGGGACAACAATGATCGACCACGATTTTTTATTAACTTCGCAATGCAAAGGAGGTGAGAGACGAATATGAACCGAATTAAGCTTTGGTTTGTTTCCCTGGTTGTCTTCTGTTCCAAATTGCTTTTCAATCAGCGTGGCGCGGTAGGTAGCCAGGGAACAGAATTTCGGCGATGGGACTCCGGAACAGCTAGTTGGGAATTGATCGCAGAGATCATGTCCATTAGCGGTCCTACAATGTCAAGAACCACGATTGACACGACTACTTTGGATACTTCCGGAGGGTATATGACATTCATCGGGGCATTACGAGACCCGGGTGGTGTTACGTTGAGTATGAACTTTACTCGGGATACCTATGAAACCATGAAGACCGATTTCGAAGACGATGATTTACAGGATTATGAGATCGTTCTTCCTGATGCTGATACCACGACTCTTGAGTTTCAAGGGTTGGTTACGGAATTGCCGTTGAACATTCCTACTAACGACAAGATATCGGCTGATGTAACTCTCAAGGTCTCTGGTGAAGTGACTCTGGAATCTGGAAGCGGACCCAGCGTCGGTGCGTAATAACAATGAATCCTAATCATGGATTTACACTTTTAGGAGGGTAATCATGACCATAGAACAGAAAGAATTGACAAGAGAAGATTTGTTAGCAAAGCAGGATTTGGCAATTGAGAAAGTTGAGTTCGAAGATGGGACATATACCTTTGTTAAGGAAATGACCGGTCGGGCTAGAGACAGGTGGGAACGTTCCCTGATGCGGGAAATCACAGACGATAATGGAAAAGTCACGGATTATGAAAGATCCATGGAAGATTTTCGGGCCAAGCTGGCTTGTTTTACCGTTTGTGATAGTGAGGGAAAACTCTTGTTCAAGCCTACTGACTTTGGGCCATTGAGTGAGAACATGGGCGCAACAAGGTTGGAAAGGATCGTCAACAAGGCTCAGGATATCAATGCAATCAGCGAGAAGGATAAGGAGAAGTTAGTAAAAAACTCCGAAGGCGGGGAAACCGCCAATTCTATTTCCGACTTTGCCGAGAGCTAGGGTATTCGCATCCTGATGAACTGCTTGAAAAACTGACGTCTCGACAAATCAGTGAATGGCAAGCTATTCATCAGATTAACCCGATTAGTCCAGAGGAAAGAATAGAGTTCATGTTGGCCAGGCTTTGCTCTGTCATAACAAACTTAGCTGGTAGTGTTTATGGAAAGAAGGGACAGTTCAAACAAACAAAACCCAAAGACTTTCTTCCCGTGTGGGATGATCCTGGACCTAAGAAACAAACTGTGGAAGAAATGAAAGAGGTTCTTAAGTCAATTGCTCGTGTGGCTAACCAACGACATGGGAAAGTAGATATTACCAAACGACCGCCTCATAGATTAAGGAAGAAAAAATAATGGCTGTTTTGGGCGAATTGGTTGCTAAGCTGGGCGCAGATCTCGGACCATTGAGAAGTGGGTTCCGGCGGGCCAATCGGGCTTTCGAGGACTATGAGCAAAGAACCAAAGCTTCGTTGCGACGGGTTACTAGTTCTGTCTTCAGTCTTCGAAGCGCCTTTGTTGGTCTTGGTGGTGCGCTGGTTGTTCGACAATTTGTGAAAACTGCTGATGCCCTATCCCTTGTGGAAGGTCGTTTGAAACTGGTGACAAACTCTGCCGAAGAACTTGCAACGGTTCAGAAAGAACTATTGAAGATAGCCAATGATACGCGAATGGCTTATCAGGGAACTGCGGACCTTTACGCCAGGGTTGGTCGAGTAACACGGGATCTAGATGTTAGCCAAAAGGATCTTCTTCAGACGACTAAAACAATAAATCAAGCCCTAATTGTTTCTGGAGCTGCGGCTACGGAAGCAAATGCTGCCTTAATCCAATTGTCACAGGGCTTAGCATCTGGAACATTGCGCGGGGACGAACTTCGTTCTGTTTTGGAACAAACGCCAAGATTGGCAAGGGCAATTGCAGATGGTCTTGGGGTAACGATTGGGCAGCTTCGGGAACTTGGAACAGAGGGGGAATTAACAGCGGAGAGGGTTATTGGTGCTCTCCTTTCTCAGAAGGATGTTATAGAACGGGAATATTCGAAAATGCCGAAGACGGTTGGTCAAGCGTGGACTGTCCTCGGAAATATTGTCGATAATATCATAAAACGGGTCAATGATAGTACTGCCGCAACAGGTGGAATGATTAAGCTGATCGAAGATTTCGGCAACATTTTGAATGCAACTTTCACTGTGTTAGAGAATAAGTTGGAAGCATTACAGAAGTCTGGAGCTGCTGCGGACCTTGGTCGAGAAATTCGAGAGAAGATCGGTGGGGCATTGGAATTCACTGTTCTTGCTATTGCTGCGGTTTCTGATGCGTGGTTAGGTCTAAAGGAAGTTTGGCAAATCCTGAAAATCGCTTACGCTTCGTTTGCGGAATTTGTCAATAAAAGCCTTGTCTGGATTATGGAGAAAATCGATGCTCTGTTACGAACATTCCAGAGGATTCTTGGTGGTTTACGAAAGGATTTCGAAGCAGCGGGTTTGGATACTTTTGCAGACCAATTCAGAAAATCTCATGACTTCGTTGCAAAAACCCGAATCTCTATGTCTGGAATAACGAAACAGTTGAAAGACAATCGATATTTCTGGAGTGGGATAAAAGAGGAGGCGAAAGACACATTGACGGCGCTGGCTTCTCAGGAGACAAACCTGCAAAAAGCCAAAAAACTGCTTGTAGCGATAAAGGACGAATTAACCAATATTGAAGAAAAGGCTGCGTTGGAAAAAGCGATTAAGACTGTTGAGGAGGCAGGGAATGCGACTGTTGATACTTTAAATATGATCCCCGATGAGAATGCCAAGGCTCTGGAAAAGATGAAGAAGCAATATGAAGATTGGCAGAACGATGTGGGCGGGATATTCAACAACTTCTTCATGGATCTGTTCGAAAATGCTGGGGATGCGTTCGAGAATCTAAAACGGGATTCCATCAGGATATTCACCAGCATGCTTGCTGAAATGGCCACACAGGCTATTGCAAAACCGATCTTTATTCCTATGTTCCAACAAGCCGCTAGCGCTCTCGGGTTCCAGATTCCAGGAATGCCAGGAGTAGGAGGAGGACTTGGCGGAGTCCCGATTCTCGGGCAAGCACTTGAGACGTTAGGATTAGGTGGCGGCGCGGCCGGAGTTGGTTTGGATAAATTGGGTCTCGCCGGTGGAATAGGGAAGATTTCCGATCTTTTGAATGCTCCTTTGTATGGAGGTCCCGCGGCCGGTTTTGTTGGTCCTCCGGCTCCAGGTGCACCATCCCCTGTCACGGGTTTTAATTTGCTTGGTGCTGGTGTCTCTGGATATAATGCTTATCAATCATTTCAGGCTGAGGATTATGGGCGAGCTGTTTATCAGGGCGTTAACGCAGCCATGTGGGCTATTCCAGGTATGCAACCGATCGCGGCTTTGATGTCGCTTGGCGATTTGATCGGCTTGGATGATCTGGCTTCGAATCTGGGGGAATGGATCGGGGACAGGTTCAATGATCCTGCTACCTTTAGGGGTGGTTATGGAGTTACGCCCGGCAAAGAGTTTGATATCTTAACAGACCCAACTATTGGCTTTCAAACATATTTGTCGTTTCAAGATCAGCAACAAACCCAATTGCAGGATCAAATTAATCAGACATTGCAAGACACAATCGGAGTAACACTGGAAGCTATATCCTCGAATTTGAATCTTCTTATCAAAGAGGGTGTTATTGATATTGAGGATATCCCGCCAAACTTCCTTGAGGATACACTAAATCGACTGAACCTGGAACTTGGATTGAAAGAGTATCCTGATATCTTTCAGGAAAACTTGAAACGTAATTTGAAGGATTGGCACAATAGACTTGTCGAGGAATCGAACAGATTTCTGGAACTCCCGGTCAAAAGACTGCAAGCCCAAATGTTGCTGGAACAACAATTGGCGCCTCTGGAAGCATTGCGAGAGCGAGTGACAGGAAAGCCACCTGAGATTTCTGAACTAAAAGCCACCTTTGAAAATCTAACATTTGCCCTTGAACGATTGGATGAAAACTCTGAGTCTTTCTATACGGATGCGCTAATGATTCTTTCTGAACAAGCCAACATTCAGGAGGAAATCAAACGATTAACCGATGATCAGTTATCTCAAGCGGATTCTGCAATTGGAATCATCGATAAGATGATTCATGATTTGACAGTGATGAGTGGAGGGGATGTTACAAGCCAAGCAGCTATGCAAATGTCCTTTAACGAATTCATTGCTACTTTGACTACTGGAACATTTGAACAGCAAGCTGCTGCGGCTTCGCAGTTTGCAACATTTCTTCCAGACTATATTGCATTTCAACAGGCATTTGGTGGGGACATGTCCTTATTGGTGGATGATGTTAAAACAACACTGGAAGGAATTCGTGAAACCATTATTGTTGAAAAAAGCGATTTGTTGGCGGAATCCTTTACGAACTTGACTGAAGCAATAGATCAAACGACAGAACAATTGACCAGTATGACAGAAGCCTTTGTGGAAGGCCTTGGTGATGGTGGAACGACCAGTGAGGTTAATGTTACTATCACGGGTGAAGTGACCAGTGCTGATATGGAAAACATCCTTACAAACGAAGAAATTATTGAACGAATTCGAGCAATCACTAATCCGGGATATTTCCCAGGTGGTTCAACAGGGAGCTATATTCCATAGAGGATAGGTTATGGCAGCAAAAGAGATGTATGATTATTTGCCGGGAACAGCTTCGGCGGATTATGTTGCGACAACTTTTTCTGTTTCTCCTCAGCAAGTGTTACGAGAGCCGGGCCGCTTTCCAGGACAGAAGAGACACAAGTCAGATGGCGATGGTTATTTGACAACGACCCGAAACACAACACCTAGATTTTATGTTGTTTTGATCTTCAACTCTATAACAGAGTCAGATGCCGGTACGATAATTGATTTCTACTATGACACTGCTAAGGGGAAAGGGTTAGCTAGATCTTTTTATTGGGATCATCCGACGGACGAGCATACTTACATTGTAAAGTTCGATATGCAGGATATGGAACGATTAATCAGAAACTTCGACCATGGATTTGCCAGACTTCGCTTGGTTGTTGTTGATAGGGTAAATGATCCGTGATGAGGAATACTAATGGCTAGATTCTATGATGCGAATCAGATTGCCGTTGCCGCGGCAACTGATATGGATCAAACGTGGGCGTTTACTATCACTCAGAACAACTCGGCTGAGACAACAGAGTACTATTCTCTGAAGGACTATAGCTATGATGGGGATAGTTATGAAGAAAGGGTTCTGGATGATGGGAAATTCAAAGGGTTCAAACTGAAGCGCGGGAAATCTGGATACAATATTCATGTGCCAGATCGAATGGAATTCACGTTGGATAATTCCGATGGGTCTCTCACTGCATCTGATTATGAAGGAGCTACTGTTTTAGTCGAATTGATTGTTGGCGCTGGTTCCTTGGAAGAAGTACTAGCTTCTGCAAAATATAAGGTAAATGCACCGCCGAGAGATCAGTATGAGACGATTGTGTTTAGCTGTATCGATTTTGTTTCTGATAAGTTGGATGGAATGTGGCCGAACACACCGAAAATCAAAGATTTGTTTCCTTCTGATGATGCACCAACTCCGATAATGGACAACATGTGTGTGCCTGTCATTATTGGGGATGCTTATATACCCCTTCGGTCTGTTTATGTGTCTGCTGATATGGCTCGATATTATGTGCTTGGTCTTGCTGATGGGGAAACCTATGAAATAGAAGAAGTTCGTTCACCCAGACACCAAACCTTATCGTCGACATGGGTTTCCGATGATTTCGAAAGTGCAGGATTTGCTTTCAATCAGGCTACGAAGGCCAGTGGCGGAGTAAACTATCGGGTTTTTCAACCAATTATATCTGATTCTGATTCGGATGATGTTCCTGATGCAAATGGCTTATGGTTCCAGGGGGATCATTTCCTCGATATTCCGGTTCTTTACCGGAGGAATAGAACCAAATTCATAAATGGATCTGAAACAGGAACACACGATGGTGCTGGGGGATCTGCCACGTTAGATGATTCCACTGCGAGTTGGCCTGTCAATGGGCTTGTTGGAGCCTACGTTGTAAATCGAACCGATCAATCTTATGGAAGGATTACAGCGAACACAGCTACTCAGATAACAGCCACTCTGGAAGGAGGGACAGATAACGATTGGGATGCTTCAGACGCATACACAATTGGTGGTCCTGCTTCTGTTATTCGATTTGTCATGACCGACTCAACGGAAGGGATGGGGTTTGATTCCGATGATATTGATGATACCGCTTTTGGGTCTGCTGAATTGGTGTTCAGTGAGTGGAATACTGATAATAACACAGGACTTGTTTGGAATGGCGGTTGGTATTTTCAACAGGAACGAATGAAGGTTATCGCAGACCTTTTGAATATGTGCCATGGATATTTTGAAACTGGAGAAAAGATCGCTCTTCGAATCCTGTCAAAAACATCTCAAGTGACTCTGGATAAGGATTCAATCGAAGAGAACAGTTTCAAATGGCAACCACTTCAGATAAAAGAGACAGATAGTGCTTATGTTTATTTGCCGAAGTCTGGAGAGCCGTTTGATAAGTTGTATCCGATCCAGGTTCCGGCCAAGGCTTCATACTCTAATCCTTCAAATGCACAGGCTCATTATTATCTGATTGATGATACTCAGCATGCTCAAAATTTACGATCATTATCCATTCAGCGAATCTTCTTAAAAGATGGTGTTGCCACATTTAGTATGTTTCCAAATCATTTGAAGATAATGCCAGATGATGTCATTACTGTAGATGATACGCAGTATGGGACGTTCACTATGTTCGTTGAATCCATTGATATTGATTTGGATTTGACAATGAAGGTTAAGGCCTATACAACTACTGAAGCCTTGGATGATTACGACGACATGGCCTTTCCTGTGGTTGAATTTGCAGATCATACAGGCGACACAACTACTCAATACAAATTCATTACGGCTGGACCGGATGGACCTCCCTCATCCGGGGAAATTCCAAACGTGTTACCTGGAAGATTGCGAGTTGGCGCGACAGGTAACTATATTTTGCTTGATCCAAGTGATCCTATTGTTAAGTTGGTTGAGGGTGGCCAAGATAGGATTATCATTGGAGACTTAACTGGATCTGATGAACATGGAATCAAGATTTTTTCCTCAGACAACAAGGTGATTTTTCATACTGACCATAACGCCATGAACAAAATTGGTGGATTCTACGCAACAGATATCGATTTCTGGGGTGGTCATGCTACTTTAGGTAATGCTGCAGTTAAAGCGGTTATTGGTGATTTGGACACAACGCCTAAAATAGCTATAGGCTTGGGCACTGCGGACTCAATGACCATTGCTAATTATGCCACTTATCCAGGTATGTTTGCTGATGGTACGGGGGATTTTAGAGTCGGTGGGGCCACTTCTAGTTTCGTGTACGATGAGGGCGATGGAACTATCAAGATTACAAGCGGGGCAACTCAGGCTTTACATATCCTTGGTGGTGGTGATATATTATTAACTGGCGACGATTCTAATCCTGCCAAATTGTGCTTTAGCGGAACAAATAGAATTGAAATGTACAACAAAACCGCTGGAGATTTTTATGTCATTCCAGAAAGTCAAAATACTAATGATTATTACATAGGTACAGATAACTATGAGTTTGGAGTCTTTGAGGTTCTTGCATATTCCAGGGCCGCTTTGTACGCTACAGATAGTAATACAAAAATGAGCTGGGTTGGAGCAACGGTTTCTTCAGAGAAATATGTGGCTTATTTGTACTCATCAGATGGTATAGGTTCAACAGTGGATTTATATCTTAATGGAAGTGAGGCAGCATTTTACCCTGGAACTACGAACATACTAGACTTAGGTACTACATCTTTGCGTTGGAAAGACGGCTGGTTCGCTGGTGATCTTTATGTGGATGGTTATATTGGGATTGGTACCACTGCGCCTGATTCCTGTCTTCATGTTTGGGATTTAGATGGATCAGAGTTTCAGATTCATATATATCAACCGCATTTCACTACTTATGCAGCGGCAATGTTGATTGAAGGTCCTTTAACTGACCCACAACCATGGGTTCATTTATCTCTTCGAGGCGGAGGTCAAGGGTGGTCTTGGGGAATGCATGGGAGTACCGACTTTAGAGTCAGAGATTATGACGCTGGGAGCAAAGATTGGTTTTTCATTGAAGCTGCCACAGGACTTATTGGTATGGGGGGATTAATAGCTCCTTTGGGTAATCTTCACGTTCAATCTGGATCTGCGGGATCAATATCTCCTTCGGCATTAGCAGATGAGCTGATTTTAGAGGCAAGTGGACATGGAGGAATGTCCATTTACACACCAGATGCTTATTGGGGAAACATATATTTTGGGTGTGCTTCTGACGATAACATTGGGTATCTTGCAGCTTACTATGATAGCGGTAGTCCTCAGGTTCATCTTAATTCTGACAATAGTATATCAATAACTACAGCAACATCATTGGCGATATATATTGATTCTTCTCAGCAAGTAGGAATTGGTACAACACCCGCGTATACATTTGATGTTTATGGGGATGGACACTTTAGCGGAGACCTTACCGTTGATGGAACTATAACAGGGACTTCTGTTACTACAGGAACCACATCAGATACTTTTACTATAAACTCTGATTTGGATGATTCGAACGTGCAGTTAATCCTTGGCAGAACGACCGGGGGAAACGCCACTTTTCAATGGAATGGTACAATTGCATCATTCGATCAGGATATTAATTTGGAAGCCGATGTAGGGATCGGAACAGCAACGCCGGTAAAGAAACTTCACATATACCAATCAAGTTCTTCTAATTCACCAGTTCGTGTTGAGTCTTCTGATGAAGATTCTCTTATAGAATTCAAAGATACAAGTTTAGGAGAACCTGATCCGCCTTATATTGGTTGTCGCGGTGATGATATTCAAATTGGTCAAGGGGGAGTTATTAGAGCTTATTTTGAATTAGGCGGCAATATGGGGATTGGAACAGCTAGTCCACAAGGTATTTTGCATATTTATGGTGGACAAGATCCAAAAATCATATTTCAAACAAGTGCGGCCGACTTGCACAACGAAATGTTTGTTGAGTTTTGGGATAGTGGGGATACGAGTGTTGGCCGAATTTATATGGATTTGGATGATGATAAATTGTATTTTGACACGTTTGATGGTTTTAATATTTCTGGAATGAATGTTGGAATTGGAACAACTACACCGGATGGAAAACTTCATGTAATGAATGGTTCTGCCGGAACTGTTACTGCTCACGCCGATGCTGATGATTTTGTTGTTGAAAGAAATCAGGACGGTGGCATGAGTATACTAACACCAGATGCTTACACAGCTAGTATTTTCTTTGGATCGCCGACCGATAACGATGGTGCAAGAATCCAGTATAGTTATGACGGAGGATTATTGTCCATTGGAACAAATGTGGCAACATTTGAACTTGCATTACTCACTGGAGCTGGGGCGGAGGCAGTTCGAATCGATGGTTCTGGTTTTGTTGGCATTGGCACAAATAATCCGGTCGATTTACTTCATATCTATTCTGGGTCTGCGGGGACGATCTCTCCTTCTGCAAATGCTGATGAATTAGTCATTGAGGCTAATGGACCGGGTGGAATATCGATTTATACTCCTGATGCGAATTGGGGAAGTATATACTTTGGATCTGATTCTGACGATGTTCTAGCCTATATCTCAGCTTACTATGGAGCTGGAAGTCCTATCCTTAGATTAAACTCAGATGATTCTTTGCAATTGTATACTGCTGGATCGAGCGCCGTTGATATCGACAGCTCACAAAATATAGTTTGTGCTACACAAAGTTTTACCATTGCGGGACCATTGGCTGCATCGACTACTTCATTTATTATTGATTCATTGACCGGCTATGATGGACAATTGTTCTTCAATGAAGGGGGAAACAATCGTTGGAAAATCTTTATGGATGGAGATGCTTCCAGTAATCCACTGAAGATTTATGATTATGGCGCTGCGAAGATATTAATGACTCTATACAATGGCGCTGTTGGAATTGGGGATGAAACTCCTACGGATATGTTAACAGTTAGGGATGATGGAACATTTTCTACTCAGCTTCTTGTGGAAACGACTGTTTCGTCTGGAGTAGCTGCAAACATTAGAATTCAAGGACCAGATGCAGACGCTAATCCATGGGTTTATTTGGCAATTAAAGGACATGCGAAATCCTGGTTGCTTGGAAAATTTAGTGACGATGATTTTCATGTTCGAGACAATTCTGGTAATCATAGAATATCTGTGGCGGATTCAACAGGCTATGTTACCATGCCAGCCGTTTATAGTCATGATATGGGCGGGGAAACGATGCGGGATCTTCAGATCAACAACTCAGGAGAACTTGGATATGACTCATCTCTTCGAGAATCAAAAATGAATGAGGTTTTACTTGGGTCCGTTTCCTGGATACACCAATTAAAGCCCTATGAATATGAACGTCGGGCCAAACTGGAATATGCCGATGGAACTATTGAATATCTAGATTACAGTAATGGCGAAAAAGAAATCGGTTTATTCGCTGATGAAGTTGCTCTGATTCGACCCGAGATAATTTACTTTGATTATAGCCACGATGGTAGCAATTTGATTCCGAAACCAATTGGAATAAACTACAAAGGACTGATTACACCAATGCTTGTGGAAATTCAAAGACTGGAGCAGGAAAAAACCAATGAAGTAGATTCATTGGATCGATACAATGATGCTCTTGCGAGAATTGCTGCGTTGCAGGCTCAAATAGATCTAATGACGCAGTCCGTTCAAACTTGAAAGGAGGCCTAAAATGAAGATGATGGATGAGTTGACATTCAAGGAATTGTTGGAGGAAAGCAACCCTGGTGTCGTTGTTGAGAAATATCGTGGAAGATATTATCAGATTTACACCAAAAACGTTGGTCAAAGCAATCAAGAGGAGGTTGTGGAGGAAATAACTCGGGAAACGATTGCAGCGCGAAAGGCTGATCTGGAGTTACGCCGCGACGAAATACTTGAAAGGATTGCTGCTTGTGATCTCTACGACTTGACTCTGGAGAATGCACTAGAAGCTACGGTTCAACCATAATGAAGAGAATCATGATCTGTCGTCCTGGTAATCATTTTCTCGGGATACCAACAGATTGTTTCACCCGATTGGTTCGGTATCTTTATCGACATGATGATGAGTACGAATGGATTGACAGACGAAAATACAACAATGACAGCATAGCCTATGCCAGGAATTTGTGCTTGGGTGGCAGATCGAATCGTGGAAGGGATCAGAAACCTTTTCAAGGGAGAATATCCTATGATTGGATTCTCTGGATCGATTCAGACTCAGTCTATATTCCCAATCAGGTTACACGCCTATTCAAGCATGATCTGGATATTATCTCTGGGTGGTATGCTTTTGAGGCACGGGAGCGAACGTCTGTTGGAAAAGAATGGGACATAAGCTACTTTGAGAAATATGGTACTCTGAAACATATGACTATTCCAGAGGTGTCTCGACGCGAAAAACTAATCAATGCGCCATGGACAGGTTTGGGATTTTGCGCGATGAAGGAAGGGGTTATGGAATCCTTGCCATATCCCTGGTTTCGTCATGCAACGCTGGATCTAGGGCCAAACATTTCCGAGTTCGCTTATGAAGACGCTTCTTTCTGTGTTGACATACAAAACAAAGGATTCGATATTTGGGTTGACCCGGATATTCGAGTCAAACATATGAAGTATAAACTTTATTAAGGAGGCTAATCATGCCAGAAGACACACCAGAAGTAAAGGAAGAGGAAAAGATCGAAATTCGAAATAAGGTTGCTGGAAATCCGAATGATGTGGAGATTACGAATCAGATGTTAGAAAATTATTTCGCATCCACGGCCATTTCAAACATTCGAAATTCCAAATCTCCATCGGCAGCTAACAAGCACAAGATCTTTCAGGTCACATTGCTTTTGTCTGATTCACCTGAAGCTAAAGCTTATGCTGAAACAAAGAAAGATCTGTTTGATCGAGAGGGAGAAGTTCCATCTGATCCTGATGATGCTGAAAAAGTCCAATATCAGAAGGTTATCAATCGAAAGAACAATCCTGAGGCATATGAAGAATTGATGGAATTGACTGAACAGAATTCTGGTATTGTTGTCACTAAACCATTATTGCCAATGGATGATTTTGAGGGTTGTAGTGAAGCGGACTTTTCTGGTTCAGCATGGATTTTCGATTGGCGACAAACCGCAAAAGAGATTAGGGAAATCGAGAATCCGAAGAAGAACCCCAAAACAGACTAGGATGGTCTGAACAAACGACAAGGATGTCTTTAAAAGGATGGATATGTCTACGTTACCAAGAAATCGTAAATCGGACCGATACGCCTGGTTAAAAGGAGTTGCTACTACTGTTGCTGCTACACTTATTCTTGGTCTACTTGGATTTGCTTGGAACGCTAACTCAATGTATGCTAAAAAGGAGGAGCTCAAATCTGTTCAAATAACGTTCACTGAGAAGTTAGACACGATTCTCGAGATAGTTCATAAACTGGATAAATGTGCTGCGGAACAGACGAGAGATATTGGTAATTTGAAAGAGAACTTAACCAAGGAGACAGAACGGGCATTAGATTATTATAAAATGTTGTCCGATAAACTGGAAAGGTTCATATTAGAAAAATGATATTTGAACACTATAGTCAAGTTCCTGAGAAGATTTGGCGTTGGCCGAATTTCAATTTTAGAAGCGATCCAAACTTAGCTTGTCCTCATTGTGGAGAATTCTATCTGAATGAATATGCAATGGATTGTCTACAGCGAACAAGGTATATTCTGAATCGTCCTATAAAGCTGAATAGTGGGCATAGGTGTTGGCTACACAATTATTTGATTGGGGGTGCACCAAGATCCGAACATAAACTAATTGCATTTGATATACATATCGGGTCTCATAATCGATTCGATCTGTTACTTGCAGCAAGAAAAGGTGGGTTTCGTTCGTTTGGTTTTTATAGAACTTTTCTACATGTGGATACCAGACCCGGAAGAGTTTGGTATGCGAAAGGAGCAAAGGTATTATGGATTGGGGAACGCTTCTTGAAGGCTTGGTCGCAGCCGGTTCGGGTGGAGTCCTTGGAGTCCTTGGCAGCTTAGTCAGTGGGTTCTTCAAAGGCAAACAACAAAAGGCTGATCGGGAGTTCGAAGAAAAGAAATGGTCTCATGAGGAGAATCTACATAAACTACAGATGGAATCCAGGGCTCAGGAAACAGAGGACGAACGGGAACTGGTGACCTTACAGGGATCGCAAGAAGGAATGCTGGAGTCAATTAAGGCTGATACTGCGATCGGGCCGGTTCATATGTGGGTCAATGATTTCAAAGCCTGTTTTAGGCCTTTTCTTACTATTGCTCTCTGGATCTTAGCTTTGATCGTTTTCAGATCACTTGTTAGAAACCCAGATGAAATACTAGAACCTGAGCAGGTTATCCAATTAGTTCGATATATGGTTTATACAGTATTTTTCTGTGCATCTACTGCGACGACCTGGTGGTTTGGTGATAGGGCTCTGGCGCCGCCGAAACTAACAAAATAGTTCGTTAGCCTTTTTTCTGCGTCCATATGCCAGGATAGTAACCAATAGTTAGAACTCGTCCACACTTGTGACGGGCTTGGACTAATCCAATGAACTGGAATTCCCAAGCAGGGTTTACAGGGAAAACCAGCTCATCGTTACAGTGTTTACATCTAAATAATAGATATCGAGGATGCTGTTGTTCTTGATCATCAGATATGGATTGGGTCACAGCATCCTTTATCACTTTACATGTTGGACAGATCCAGATTCCTGATGATAATTGAATACAATGACTCTCTTTGTTGCACAAGCTACAAATTCTCATAATGGTTCTCCAGTATGTGTAACAAATCATTAATATTCATGGAGTTATACCAATGACCAATACTATTCCTAAATAGGATTCTCTTGCTTGTTTTTCCAACCACATTGCATTCGGAATGGCTGAAAAGAAGATAATCCCGATCAACCTGTAATAATAGAAAAACTCGGGCACCTTGTTTCCCATGTTTTCGAATCCAGTTTCGTTGCTCAGTGGTGAAATGGTTAAGTCGTAGAACTGTGTTCTGTCTCTTTGGCCATTCATGGGCGTATTTCAATTCTAGCCATCCCATAATCCCACTGTTAGTTGTGAAGTAAACATCTGGAACGCCGGCCAGAGAAACACATTCGATTCGATCGGCTACCCATTCCTTTTTCATTCTTTTACTAAGGGTCTTCCATAAGCCTGATTCGCTGCTCATTTCACCTCGCTCCAATTCTTTCCTATATCAGATTCAACAATAACTGGTATCTTTAGAGGTATGGTCTGTTCCATTAGGTGAACTGATTCCTGGAAAGCCTCCTTGCTCTCTTTTGTTCTCGGTATAGTCCAATCCAATTCATCGTGTATAGTTAGTAAAGGTGCTCCGAGAACGTCACATATCCCGCTCTTCTGGATGTCTACCATGGCCTTTTTCATTATATCGGCTGCTGTTCCCTGATCGATTGCATTGAATGCTTTGTAGGTTCCTGATCGTTGAACACCGAAGCTGCCATACTCCTTTACTTCTCGAAGGACTCGTTCTTTGTCTTCTCTGGCTTTGACTAATCCCACAAGGTCTCTGTCTTTCGGTTCCCACAAATTGAACCTACGCCGGCGGCCCAAAATCGTTTTGACATACCCCTTACTGGATGCTTTAGCAGTGGCCGTTGTTAAAGTTTTCCTCAAAAAGAGAAGTTGCTTGTAATACATTTCTATAAAACTTTTAGCATCCTCAACAGGAACATTCAGTTGATCCGCCAGTTTGTAAGCACCCATTCCATAGATCAAACCGAAGTTGATGGTCTTTGCTTTCTTTCGATCCACGTTTGCTCGTTTGGCACACCAGTCATGATAATCTAATCGAGGATCGTTTCTGTAGGCCACTCGAATATCTTCTGCTCCCGGTCCCATTGCATAATGAACTAGAATTCTAATTTCGATTTGACTATAGTCAGCCCGCCCCCAATCTTCTTCTTCATCTGGAATAAACAGGGACCGAACTAGAGGGCCCAACTCCTTGTCTCTATTTGGAATGAATTGCAGGTTTGGATTTGAGGAACTAAATCGACCCGTCACGGTTCCCCCGTCGTCGGATTTTAGTTGGTTGAACTGGCAATGAATCCGGTCCCTGATTAACATATCCCGAATGGATCCTTTCAGGAATGTTCCAATAAACTTGTCTGTCTTTCTGTAGTGAACGATCTTCTTGGCTATGGGGTGTTGCTGTCGATTAAGCCATTGTTGTTGAAACGAGGGGTTTCCGGCTGCGGTTAGTTCATATGGAATCTTCTCATTATCGAATAGCTTAGCCAAGGATTGATTTGACCAAGGATCCACGCCCTTTAGTTCTTCTTTTATTTGCTTTAGTTCTTTCTCTTTTTGTTCAATAACCTGTTCCAGTTTCAGAACATCAATTCGAACTCCCCGCTGTCTCATTCTTAGTAACAATGGAATTAGTTCTGTTTCTAACTGGAACAGATCGACTAAATCATCCCTCTGGAGCAGTTTCCATTGTTTTCTGAATATCTGGATTGGTTGCAAGGCGTCAGCTTCAGCATACGGCCCAACAAGTTCTGGCGGCAGTTTCCACAGATGGGCTTGTGCGTCCCCTTTCCATTGTACTGTTGCTTCTTTTATCAGGGCTTCATTCTTGTGAACTCCCAGATATATTTGCGCCAAGGTATCCAGGGAGTATTTAGGTCGATTCTCATTGATAAGGGGTTCTGCTACCTGGATGTCGTAGAATGGTCCTGAGACTTCTACAGACGCTCCATATAGCCAATCTAGATCATATAGAAGGTTGGTACCTACCTTAGGCTGATTAGGCCGGCACAGCTCATCACGGGCCCATCTGAGAATAACATCTTTTGAAAACTGTTTTCCACTCAAATGACCGAAGGGAAGATACCAACTATCCCCCTCAGGAATTGCGACAGATATTCCGAGAATATGACTATCATTTCTTCTGACGCCGGGTCCTTTGCTTTTTAGATCCGGGTCTTTCGTTTCTATGTCTAATCCGATAGCTTTGGCATCGGAGAGTCGGGGTAGGCTCTCAGGTAATTTCCAATCACTTTCGGGTTTGAACATAGTTGACTGAAAGGCACCCATAATCTGTTTTGCTTTTTCCATATTTCCTTTCCTGATCCCGCGTATTTCTTATCGTATATTATGACTTTACAGGATGTGTTAAGTAAAATGGCAGTGCACATTAGGCAAGGCTCCAGGGTAACGTAGGCAACCACAATTGAATATGGGTCTCGACATTGAAGAACTGCATTCATCTCTGCATGGGCGGCATAGCATGTTCCAATTTCCTGTCCACTTCCAATATTTTTCCGGAGACAGGTTTCTTTTGTGCAATGAGGAACACCGACCGACGGGCCATTATAGGCCGCAGCTAAGATGTGGTTATTCTGGTTGATCAAAACAGCTCCTACTTGTTGATGAAGACAAGCTGATCTACCCGCGATCAGTCGGGCAATTCCCATAAAGCATTCATGTTTGTCTAATCGATTCATTTTCCGATCCCCAATGGGTTCTTGACCATATTCCCCAGCATCTGCATTTGAGCCTCTGATGCGACAATATTCTCCATAATCATAGCGCAGGATTTCAACACAACTATCCGTTGCTGAGGATTGAGGCCTGTTGTTTTTATCCAATCGAACAGCTTCTCATAAGCCTGAGTGATTTCCTTTTCTTCCATTAGAAGATTCCCTTGTTTTCCAAATCACCGGCAAAAGCATGAAGTGACCCGAGGAAATGGGTGAAATATCCTGGAACCACACCAACATTCTTGGCGACATGCTTTAGAAGCTGAATGGTAAGATAAACATCAGATCCAAAAAACTTGACAAAGTCGCAGGATCGCTGATTGTAAATCAAATGAAGCATGTCATTCCGAATCATAAATTGATAGGATATACTACAGGGCACTCGGTCTCGACCGCCCCAGTTCAGCATGTCCTGGTGTCGATCATACATGGTCATGATAGCTTGTCTGGTGTTCGGGCGTATATTCAGCTCATTGATTACATAGTCAATCTGTTCTTGCCAACGTTCCGCGTAGGAATATGCAAACTTACCGTCTCGAAGAAATGGCGTCCAGAACTTTTTGTTTAGTTCCCAAGCGCGCCCTGGATTTAATGGAAGAAAAAGAAGTCCCTTGTGAAGACGTTCATCCTCTTCGTTAAACACCCAGTCTGCATTTAGACCAAAGTGATCAATCAAGTGCTGCACGTCTTCGTACAATGTTAACGTGTAACCGTAGCCGAAAAGCTCGATCGTTTGGAACTTGGGATTGTTCGCTACCTGTTGGTCTTGCACTGTTGTAGATTGGTAACGAATCCCCATCTCCCAGAGATCCCGCGCGACCTCCCCCGCCATTTCTATGGCACTCTGGAATATTCTCATAAATTTTCTCCTTTACAGGGTAACCAGCAAGCCTCACAGATCTCGGCTCGTCTGGCTTTTGGTTTGTAACCAACATTTTGACAATACCATCGTTTAGCATCATCAATATACTGGTTTGGATTTATTAGACGATCGTTTGTGATAGATTTGAATTTTTTTCCTTTAATATGAGCGGCGATCTGATCGGCAATATACCGACAAAACTCGATTGGCATAAATTTGCCGAGTTGTTTGTAAACCGCAGAATATGTCTTGAATCCTCTTTCCATATAATCTAGGGGATAGAAGATGAAATCATCCGGGCATCCTTGTATTCTTGCACGTTCACGCTGCGTCAGGGGATTCAACGTGTCTTCTCTATAATGATTGTCCAGGGCTGAGCCACCGCCAGTCATAACAGGGCATGTGTTATCCAGGATGATCTTTGAATATCCAGGTTTCAGGTTCCATTCCCCGAACCGATTTCGATATCTAAAGTTCAGTTTCGGCGGGTAATCCTTAATGACCTTTTTGAAGACACCGAGGGTGATTCTTTCCTCACCTTCTGTTTCAGGCCAATGGTGTGGATAGAAGCCGTAGAGCTGATCTGTGTCTTTTACATGAACATGGTTGATAGCCCGAATATCTCGACGGGGCGGCAGACCCTTTATCACATCCCGAAGATGTTTCACATGGTTAAATTCTCCTGAATGAAACACGAACTTTTCCTTCTTCAAAGCACCAATCATGAAGAATCGTTTCCGAAACTTCTGGGAGTTTCCATAATGATAATTTGACACCCACTCAGGGAATAGGTCGTACTCCGGTAAAGCTTCATGCCATTTGTCAATGGGAAACCCAATTAGCGCCTTTGGTAAGTTATCTTGTACGAAGAATCTTGGGTGGATCTGGGATACTAAGTCACAGAACAATGGGATATCACTTGGATCGTTGAATCGTTTGCTTGGTCGAAGATTGCTAAAGTTTCCACACTCTGGATGCCCCATAGCTAAATCGACTCCCCTGATTCTTTTTAGATCCACCGGCGACAGTTCTTCCAGTTTATGAACCATGAAAGCTTTCTGGAAATTCTCAGTGAATGTGTTTCGGCCCTCTTCGTCTGATACATGATAATAAGGTCTCCATTCAATATTACCGAGAATCTGAAACCCAGCTTGTCGAGCACCAATCATCATTGATCCAATCCCACAGGTGATTCCCATTGCTTTCATTAGAACATTTCCTTTTGTTTAGGAGTATGGAACAAAACGGTATGAAGCCGTTTGTAGTATTCCTCTTTTTCCCTATTTGTGGATCCATACAGAATGGACGAAAAATGAGGAACTGTAATGATTTTGTATCTTACTGGTTCAACCCACGGGAGATATTGGAAACCCATAGCATTGGCTGCGAACTTACCGAAAATGATCTGATACATCGGCGACAGTTCAGTGATTTGATCATACAGATATTGTTTGCAGTTTCGAACATGTCGTTTCTTTGGCGGCTTGCCATCTGGCATTTCACACTTGACAATGTTATCGAAGAAGAAGTCTTTGAATCCCCATTCTTCGAATTTATTCATAAGGAGAATTATCCCGCTACCCTTTTTGAAAGTCCCGTTTACAGCCCATGGATTCATCCCGATTAATAAAACAACTCCTTTTTTTTCCGAGCCTATTCCACAAGTAGATCTTCCTATGTATTGTTGACCGCATTTGGAACAGATAGAAACTTTGTGTCGAATTTCTTCCATATTAGACATGTAGATTCACCATGCTCCTTACTTCTGGATTATAGTATGTGTCTCCTTTTCCGATCGGTGCTATAACTGAGAATCCCCAAAGAAGACCAAATCCCTCTGCATTCAGTATTAGATTATAGCAGTATGCAAGAAGCTTGTCCTTAGTCTTTATCCTATCGACAGTCTTCCAGGACCGTTTATCTCGTTTGCCAACCAATTCAAAAGCCTGTTTTATGTTGATTCGAATGGCTTCGGCCGGGGAATTTTCGTCAATCAGCAACAATAGAAGAACCAGCATTTCTTTCTTGCTGTAACAATTGTAGATTATCCCGTTTATTCGAATCTTGTAGACTCTCATATTAGTACTTCGAACGTTGCCGAAACTTGTTAACCAGCGACTTCTTCAAATAGATCTGCGTTAGTGATTCCGCATCCAGACCCGACAAGATCATCAGTTCAATCATGAAGTGGAAAGCGTCAGCCAGTTCTTCCAGATAATGGGTTTGGTCTGTCAACATCTGAGTCGTTTTCCAGGGCTTGTTCTTCAGACAGTTCATGGCCTCACCCAACTCCTCGGTTATTCTCCAAGCGAAATCCTTTAATCGAGCTTGCCCTAGATGAGAATTCAGATCCACGGGAACATCGGCAGTTTGAAGAAGTTCGTTTTGTTCTTCAATCTCGTCATACTTTTCCATCAGTTCTCGTTGACGATCGAATATGGCCTCCAGTTTGTCCCCTTCGATCCGAACTTCTTCATCACTGATATCGTCCACGTTCATAGATCCCTCCTATTTCTCTGATAAAGATTTCAATTAGATCCAGTCGCCAATTAAGTGGATCTGTTCTGATCTGTTTGATCTTCAGTGGTACCTTTTCTCGTTCCAGGATTGGGCGAGGAACGATATTGGCAAAGGTGGTTTTTAGGATCTGCTTGCTAGTTCTTTGTTCATAAGGAACCGTTAGAGCGTAGTTGATTACCTCAGGTGATAGGAAGGGACAGCGCAGTTCGACAGTGTGTACCATCATTTGCCGATCCAATCGAGGTAAATGATAGTGAACCAATTCATCCCAGATATCTGATTGTTGAGAATCATACAGTTTGGCTCTCCTGTATCCGCCGAATAGTTCATCAGCGCCGTCGCCGGAGATAGCTACATTTCGCCCATGTCGACTGATTTCTTTAGACAGAAGAAACTGTTGAACCATTGAACCCAAGTCAACAGGAGTCTGGTTTGACAATAAAGCCTCAACAATGCTTGTATTTCCTTCTGGATTGAACTGGATCTGTCGAACATCAACTCCTTTGAAATCTAGATAGTTCAGGTATTCTGACTCATCGTTATCAATATGAAAAATAGTGATATCCGAGGTATATTTTCGAACTAATTGATACACAATTGTACTGTCTAATCCTCCCGATAACAGAAGAGAAATTGGGATGTCTGAAACTAATCGATTCTTTACGGCTTGTTCCATGGCTCCCGAAAGCGATAATTTAGGATCCTTTGGGAAGTTTAAGTAAGGAGAAATAGTTTCGATAGTTGTGTGTGATTCTAGATCCAGGACGAATCTAGTATTGGCAGGAATCTTGTCGATGTTTGCAAATGGAGTTGTGTTCAATGGGGAATATCCCCACTTCCCTGTGACAGAAATATCGTGGTGATTCCATCTTAGTTCCTCAGCGATTAGAACCAATGGAATAATTTCAGAGCATATTGCTACTGTTTCCTCTTCCCGAAGAATATACAGCGGCTTCTTTGCCAAATGATCGGTGTAAACATAGGCAGTTTTTTCATCCTCGTTTACATAAACAATCGACCAGAATCCATCTAACTTATCGAAAGCCTGGATCAGTCCATTGTGAACTATATTGTATACGATTGGGACGTCTGATTGGTTGTGGATAAACTGATCAAAGTTAAAGACTTCCCCGACATACACCATCTTGTTCTTATGGGTGAATCTAGAATAAGGTTGATCAAAGACCTGAGCCAATCCCTGGATTGGTAAACGAATATGGCCAAGGGAGTAATTGTGTCCACTATAAAAACCGACTCGATCTGCCAATCCCCTATGGGACAGGTTTTTGATCATGTGCTCTGTTTTTTCTCTATGGTCCCTCCCCAGACAAAACGCAAGCCCGCACATATTCGATTACTCCTTTTACGTCATGAATATCCCGATTGTATCGAATAATCTCAAATCCTTTTCGTTCATATTTGAACATCAGGATATCATACTCTATGATTATGGTTTGCTGGTTCTGGATAACTCGATATATGTGTTGGTGATTCTTGTGGGGTTTAACTTCCAGGTGAACAGACTTCAGGGTCCTTAAGGAAGGGCGACAGTAGATAACACGGGCATTCATTTCTCTTACCCGGTTTTCGAATCGACGAATATCCTGATTTGTTAAGACGCAACCGCCTTCTTTTTTGCGAACAATTGATCCATAAATCTGTTCAGAGAATAAACCAAATCTGTCGAACACAGGTGTTTGTGGGGAGAGTCCAGAACTCTGATGAACAGCTAGAGTTGTTTCAAGCCGATCAATCAGTTCTTCTCGTGTTTTCGGTGGTCCTTGGTGCGTCGGTGGATAACGGAAAAAGTTACCTGATTCAACCATTCGATCGACCAGGTAACTTTTCCCGGAGCCATCGGGCCCTTCTACGATAATAACCATAGTCGCGCTCTCCTGTTCCTAAGGCCTTATGGCCACGGTGTTACTTGGAAAGGCTGTAGGATTTCTTCTCCTTGTCGTAGTCGGTGACCAATAGCTTATCGGCCGCGGTTCGGGTCTCGTTCTTCATAATGGCCAGGGCGGTCCGCAGATTCCTGGAATCATACCCGGTCTTTTCACATAGTTCATCCACAGTCCACGTCTTCTTCTCGGCGAAAGCTTCCCTGAGCAGGGAGGTCTTTGTCGGTCCTCCGGATCTGTTTGAGGATTTCTTTGACGCGTAGGTTTCCACAATCTTTTCCCAGATCAGAACCACAGCCTCGTCTTTCTTGCCGGAGACGGAAGCCTTCGTCATTTCCAGATTCTCCGCCAGTTTCGTTAGTTCCTTTTTCCCGAGGGTCTTCAGATCTTCCGGGGAAGAAGCGGCCATGACGATATCGTCGACCTTTTCCTTCGCGGCTTTCTGGGAACCGACTACCTCAGTAATTTTCATCTCGTTCGTGTCAATCAGATAGTGCTTCATTTTACTGCTCCTTTTGGTTAGGGTTTTGAGGAAGGCCTTGTACCGTTCCTCTATTGTCTCATCTGATATTGTATCGTCCTCATTGTCGTTTGTAAACACCTTTTTACGGATATCCGCCTCATTTTTCAGGCATAACTTACATTGTTTTTCTCCATTAGTTAACTTCTTCTTGCACTCGTACGAACAAACATAGTATCCATGGAAGGGACAGATAAACGATTCATCAGGGACTTTCATTGTGGATCTGACTTTGCAGTTCTCAGGATCAGGACAGCATGGATTTTTTCCCTTTTGTCTTGTAGCGCACATCTGATCCGTAAGATTTATTCCGCTTTCAGGGCATATTGGCATTGTTACCTCTCTTTGAATAGGTGTTCTGTTAATTGGACTTAGCCGTGGTCCTGCGGGCTTGGCGTTCTTTCCTTTGCAGATCGGGCAACCATTTAGATAATTATAGTATTCGAACCCACAGTCGGTGCATTTCCTATGGTTCACAGGACTAAAGATGTAGTTGCCTTTTTTATCTCTTTTCTGTTTTTCCGACATTCTGTTCTCCCTTACCGATTGTTACAAGCCCATTGTACCACACTCTCGACTGTTTGTAAATCGTTTTGTTGAATAAGCGGCTCGCCATAACCTGAATAATGCCTTGCAGGATTCACATTCTAATTGATCAAGACACTCAGGATCAAAGTCTAGACAGATACTCGTCGCACAGAATTGGTAAGTCATATTAAGTCCAATTTGGCTATTGCAAATGGGCTTCCCGTTTCTAACTAAATGGGTCTTCGTGTATCGTTGACGATTGCTGAAGTAACCCATGGATATTCTATTCATGAGATATTCTCCTTACATCTGGATCAGCCACACTTGGCATTATCTGAGCCAACCGTGCAAATACTTCTAGGTCGAATCCAGGGTCTTCGTTTGGTTTGTCTGGATCAGGATCACCCAGCAAATTGTTCTTATCCATAAAGGCGGTTTGAGCGGCATCTAGTATTCTGGCCAATTCCACCTTCATCACTTTCTTTAGGAGGTTATACCTTTTCAGGATTCGCGCGTGCTGGGAGGGTGTCAGTTTAATCTTCATTCGGCGTTTCCGGTCTCTCTTCTTTGTGAACTTCATCTTGTTTGTGTTCAGTTCTCGGCCGTAGATATTGACCAACAATTGAGCCTCAGCCTCGTTGTAATAGGTGAATTCATACCACTGTTCCTGCTCGATTTCTTGGATCAGATCCTCTACGGTTAAGTCATTCTTCTTCAGTAGATCCTCGAGCATTTTTCTAGCGGATTCCTGTTCCCCGGCGATTCCCCTGGTAGCCAGATTGTATATCTTTTCTAACTTTTGCTGTAGTTTAGAATCCATGGTTGGTTCTCCTTGGGGACGCCATCCGAAGACAGCGTCCCCGGTTTCAGATTATGTGGTGAACAATTCCGGCAACGAATAAGCCATTTCGTTTGCCTTTGCCGCCGGGATTTCCTCTTCTCTGCACGCCCGAATGAAATCGATTACCTCCATCTTATATAGTCGCCCTTCCTCTACCGCAGCGAAGATGATGGTTTGTCCATACCGGCCGAGGAACTTCTTATCCATCTTCGAGAACTCCCCATTCATCCGGTTGTTGTAATAGGACATTTCGTCCACATGCTTTTTCTTGATTGTCAGAACTCGGATCAGTTCGGGCTGATCCAGAACAGGAAGACCCTTTATCAGGGTCACGGAACGAGCTCTTATTTCTCTCATAGAGTTCTCCTTGGCCCTCCCCGAAGGGAGGGCCCGTTTGAAGGTTCCAGGTTAGGCGGTGACCCGCATCATGTAATCATCAGCCACGTTCTTCAGGGCGACAGAACGGTTGGCAATCTGGAATAAACTCTCGTTTCTCATAAGGCGGGTGGCGGCACCGTGGAAGGTGTAGAGGTTTTGGGTTCCATTGGCGATTTCCAGTTCTTCATCGTGGCACTGTAGGAAACTGGAGAACTTGCTCGAGGGGAATACCCCTTTTGCCATGGCATCATAGGTTAGAACTTTGAAGTCAACAGGATCGACAGGAACTTCCCGAAGACCCGCGTGCCACTTGACTTCCCCCTCGATCTTAGTGATGAGCATCCCGATCGCCTCAGTGGATAAGCGAAGAAGTTCCGCATCATCCATTCCCTTGGTGTGTCGACGGAAAGTCAGGAATTCCCCCGAGAACATCATATTGGAACAAACGAAGACAGTTGTTCCGGCCGTAAGGCCGACTGCGAACTTCCCTGTGATAGAGTTGCGGAAACCCAATTGCCAACCAATTTCCTTGTCGGTGTCCCCATCCAGAAGTCCCCACGTTCCAAACATATTCCCACCGGAATCTGTTAGGGAGTAGCTTCGATCGGTGATTGACAGACCGGCTTCCGCTGTCGCAGCCTCAAGGCTGTCAAGAACGCGGGCGTGTGAAACCGGGTGCCAGGTTTCCGTGAACTCAGGTTCCGCAACGGCTCTGACGACTGATTCTTCTGATCTTTTCTCCATGGTATTTCCCCCTTGTTGATTGTTATAATTCTATTGTATCGTAGGAGAATCGATTTGTAAACATCTTTTTTCATTCTGATGAGTTATTTTTCCGGATTAATATTCTTTAGTATCTTCGACTAAGACCTAACAGTTTGCCGGTCTTAGAATCGATAGACAGTTTGCTATAGTAACCACTGGCGATGCGGACCCACGAACTATCGCCAGACCCATGGACGATTTTAATCTCGTATCTGAGTTTGTTAGGATTGAACTTGACCCGATACACTTTCCCTTTCCCCGTGGTCTTCTTCAGGTTCCCGTATCGATCGGGCCTGAAGCCAAGGTCAAGGAAAAAATCCATTGCCAATTGGCGACCGTCTCGTTTTTCTTTTTTCATATTCTCCTTTCCTATCTTAGTGTATTTTGAAGCCATTTGGTATAACCGATTGAATCCGCATATTCGCGGATTGTTAGAGACCACTCTGAATGCGCTTTGCTTAATACGTTGCCATTGCCGCAATCAGAATCGCCATTCAATCGGTAGTGAATCCAATGAGCTAGTTCATGGCATATAGTATCAATGCAAACCCGCCCAATCGATATTTGGACGATGTTTGTTTTGGGATCATACTGTGCTATCCCAGATCCCTTGATCAGTATGTAACAATCGTCGTCCGGTTGCGGAAGAAACATTGTTGCAAGGTTATCGGCCAGCATTTGGGTTTGTAATTGAATATCTGTTTTTGTCGCCATTTAGATTATCTCCGACCAAACAGTGTGATCATCACCGATCATGGATTTATCGGCACGCTCGACGCTTGCAATGCGAATTTCGTGTCGATGATCCGGGCAACGTTCGAACTCTGCCTGATCGCTAACTTCATCAGGATCGATATCCATATCGATCCACTCGTCGTTCATGTTCTTCATTTTGTAACAGGTGGGGCAAATGATGAGTGACATGGTTTCCTCCTTGTTGATTATTTAACTTCATTGTATCACTGATTAAGTTATTTGTAAACCCCTTTTGTTGATATTTCTCCAACTTTTTCTTCCAGTTTTACCAAAAGCCCAAGCCAGATCCGATCGTCAATCGTGTCGATATTCCCCTCATCTTCTCGGGTCTGAGTTCTAACCTCGATGAAATCGGAATCAGAGACATGCAGACCAATGACAGCGGCTAAGGTTCTGGTGCGAATTAGTTCTGATTCTTTCTCCTGGATTCTCAACTTTAGGAATCTTTCTAATTGATGTTCTGTCATGTTTACCTCTCTCCGTTTATACTGATTAGTGTGGGTCTGGAACCGAAAGCGAAATGGGGATCATCGTCGCTGGGAGTGAAAGTTGCCTTGAAGGTGATTTCGTCTCTGCGATCAAGTTCATCCAGGGCGGCCGAGGGGACTGTGCACCAGACTTTAGAATTGTTCTCCAGCTTGACCAGCATTTTCAGGGTGAATCCAAACGGGGTATCCTGTTCCTTTATAGATAAGACGGTGCCTGTGACTTCCTGCCGACCAGTGGGAGCCGGTCCTTTCGGCTCGTTTGCCTCAGCCTCTTTGCGGGCTTGATATTCATGGTCTCTGGAAATGGACTCTGTGAAGCAGTCTCTCTGCCGATCGGACAGGTTCCCGTACTTCCTGAACTTGTGAAGGATGTCTCTGGCGAAACTGTTCCTCATATGGACGGTATCTGCATGTTCATCGAAACAGGCGACAGCGGCCTTGAAATCTGGATTATCATTCAGGACCTTTTCCATGGCCTCAGCTATTTCCTTTTTCTTCCTTTCTATAGCAGCCTGATCCCTGATATACTTGGCCTTGAAGGCGTCAGCGTTCGGCAGATCCAGTCTATGAACGCAAGAACTACCGAATGTTACGATCTCGCCTGAGGGGATATGTTCACAGGCAGAAATGTAGCGAACTGTGCCGTTCCCACAGTGAACACAGGAATGAATCTTAGATCTGAAGTCAGGACCATAAACTTGGGTCAAACCCAATTCCCAATCTCTTAGCATAGCCTGATAGGCAGATTCGGCCATCCCAAAGTAATACATCGGGGGATGGTTGTCGAAGTATCCCACGACCCGGTAGTCTTGCGGATTGAAATTGACTGGATTATGAATGGTAGACATACGGACCTCCTTATATTTCCCCCATTAGAACCAGAAGAGCGACCGATTCCCTGGATACCAGAACATGAAGGGCTGTTTTCAGACCGAACTCCCTCCAAATCAGGAAGAAATGTCTTTTGGTTACTGTTCCACTCATCTTGTTTCCCCCTGTGTTTTGTTTTTTCCGTGTCATACTAATAGGTAATGCGGTATCTGTGCCAAAGTGAAGAGTTCTGTATTTTTTGAAGAGTGAAAATTCTTAATGTTTACCGGGGTTTATAAAAAAGTTCGAGTTTTTTTCAGGCAAAAATAGAAAGGAAGATGAAAAAAAACCAAGTTTTATTACGGATTGGTCGATCTGATCACAAAACGATCCATCTATAACTAGTTGAAATCATTAATAAAAAGGGGCTTATCACAATTGATCGTTATTAATCAAATTCTCTACTCGATACAAAACTTAAGACGATCGTTTCGGGTTTTTATAAATCTCTATAATTGTTGCAAAATATCATTCGAGACGTATCGAGTTTTTATTCGAGACGGTCTGCGACAATGAGACGGTTTTCCCCCTTATTCTATTGCTCGCGCGTAGAGGGATTTTTCCCTCTCTACATAAATCTCTATAATCATTACACTTTTCTCTTCCTAATATATTTTTCTCAGTTTCTAATGTTTGGCACAGATACCGCATTAGAAATAGGCATGGCACACAACAAAACATACAAAGGGGAAAACAGAATGACTTACAGAATTTGGGCAACCAGCAACGGCACAATGGGATACAGAGAGGCATGGCTAAAGACCAAGGATGGGATTTACGAAACAGATAATAAGGAAGAGGCTGATACTGAGGCCGCCAGATTAAACCGGACGATGAACGAGGGTCCTTCATTCGGATCCTTCAGCTACACAGTCAAAGAATATGGGGATAACCCGACACCTATTAGAAAGGAGAACAGGAAAATGACTAAGAAAGAACTTCAGGCAATGACAGTCCCGCAGCTCAGAGAGATGAAGAAACAGACCAAGGCCGACGGCAGCATGTCAAAAATGACCAAGGCTGATCTGGTTACCGCAGTCTGGGAGAAGATCAATACCGCTCCGACTCCGGCTCCGGCTCCCGCGGTCGTTAAAGATCCCGAGGGGAAGAAGGTTAACAAGGCCGACAAGATCAGGCTGGCTTTCTCAGCCAAGACTGAGTGGACGCAGGATGATTTGACAGTTTACACCGGATTCGATAAGAAGAACCTGTCAGTCGCCCTCGCCATCCTCAGAAACCCGAGCCGAACCAAGGATCTTCTGGTTGTCTCATACGATCGGGCTTCCAAGACCTACAGCTTGGTAGAAAAAGACTGATCCCGGTTCCCCCTGGAAAGGCCGCTCTCAGTAGAGGGCGGCCTTTTTTATTGGGTCATGGTTTCAATCTGATCTGGAGTATACAACCGGGAATAGGTCATTCTATAGTTCGGATCAGCCATTGATTCTGGGATATCAGAAACCACAACATAGAATTCAACTGGGGGATCGAATACACCAGGAACCAGGAACTTCTGGCCATCCCTAATGTTCCTCATGACGCCCTGAGTATCATAGGCTTTCGCGTCAACTTCCATTCTTCCCCCGGCATACCATTTACCGGTTTCTTTGTAGAAATCAACCTGAATTAGCATCACTTTCCTCCTCAGAAATTGGAACTCCACAGCAATTAGATACAGGATGCTCGTTCTTATCGACTCCTGTCGCGTTGCCATATTCATAGGATCCGATCCCAAAGTCTTCCATATGCCAGCCACAGGGCTTTCCACAATTGTCGCAGATCGGGTCAACTAGTTCCATTAGGTCTTCTTTCCGGGCGGACATAGACACAGTGAACCTGAACCGGGCCCACTATATATGCCTTTCCTTTCATGTCCATGGTAGTTGTGTCAATGAACTGAATTGACACACCCTCCAGGGTTAGTTGTTTTGGAAGAACGATTTGACGAATAGTTTGATTGAGTGCCTTGCTAATGGCTATTTCGATTTCTTCTATAAGGTTGTCCAGGGCATTCATCCCATGAATGGAATCCTCTATCTTCGTGTTATTTAATGTTACCATTTTTTATCTCCTGGATCTGTTTGAAGGTTTTCGCATCCTGTTTGCTCAGGAATTTTTGATAAGCTAAACAATCGGCACACACTAATTTCTGATGCGGACCTGAAGGCACTATGATTAAGTTCTTTGATCCACACTGTTTACACTTCATTTTGTTCCTCCAGGAATTCTGGGATTAGAAGAATAGGTTCCTTTGTCTTTGGGCACATTGTCCAGTGCGTATAATCTTTTGATGGATTCTTTAGCAATTTGAATAGTTGTGGGCTATGGTTCCCCTTACATCGTGGACAGTTAACAATACTGGTTTTGATATCTTTTCCTTTCACTCTACCTTTCTGTGTCATATTAGAACCGATAATATAGATCGGTCTGCGGAAGGACAAGAAACAGGTTTTGTTTGGCGCGGGTCGTTCCAACATAGAAGACTCGGTGCTCCTGATCTGGATCGTGCTCCATTCCCTCCCACGTTCTGTAGGATATATCAGACATTAGAACTACATTATCGGCTTCCCCTCCTTTCACCCCATGAATTGTATCAATGTGAATATTTGGTTCGACCCGTAAAGCACCCCTCCCGCCTTGTTTCAAAACGGTCTGATAGTAAACCCGACGACTCACGGGAATTCTTTGGAGAGCATCAAACCAGGGAGGGGAGTCCTCGTCAATATCAGGAACCAATCGACGGGGCATAAACTTCCCCAACACTCTTTCATCGTCTTCTGTTATATCCCCTCCTCTGCGAAGTCGTTCGTAGGCATAAATGGCAGTTCTATGGTTCTCGTTGACACTGCTACCTTTCTTTGTGGAATAGGCGAATCCCTGTTGTTCTACCAATTGTTCATATTCACTGAGGAGATATCTATTTCTTGCTAACAAAAGCCATGTTTGATCTGAGTTCAGTTTGATCAGATCCAGATAAGGAATTTGATTCACAATTCCCATTTGTTTCTTAGGACGAAATTTCTTGTCGTATCTGGTTTTAATTCGATCGGCAATATTGTTCCCCACAAGAAATATCGAGCGAGGTATCCTGTGAGATTGATCCAGAACTTCTCGGTCAGCTTGAATGGAAAGGAACTGCTTAATATCCGCACCAGACCATTGATATATAGCCTGATCATCGTCGCCGGCAATATACAGTCGATCTACGTCTTGAAAGGCGATCTGAGCCATTTCCCATTGTAATCTGGATAAATCCTGCGCCTCGTCTATCATGGCCACTTTAACGGGCACAGATTTCTCCTGATCGATAAACCGTTCGATCATATCAGTGAAATCAATCAGATGGTTTATGTCCTTGTACTTATCCAAGGTTTCGGCCATGTATCTTAGCTTCATCCAATCCAAGTCTCGCCCTATCTGTTTCCAGGTTTTCTCTAGTGTTTGCCTTGTGTTTCGGGCATACCCAATTACAAACATTAGTGTATCCCCAAGAGCGCTGCTATATGGATCATCCTCGCGAATAAATCCTTTGAAAGGAAATCCGGTTATCTCCCCCAGCTCCTTGTAATTGTCTCTCTGGAGAACCTGATCGGTTTGAGCGCCAGTCGCTTTGAAAGCAATACTATGTAGAGTCTTGAAGAAAGGGAGTTCCCGTGGGGAGTAATCGAACTGATCCACAACTCTGTCTCTGGCCTCGTATGCACCCTTTCTGGTAAACGACACAAAAGCAATCTGATTGGCAGGAGTCCCGTCGGATATCTCCTGCGACAGAATCTCGAGCAATCGGGTGGTCTTTCCAGTGCCGGGCGGTCCGAGAATTAGTTTCGTTTTCATTATCTCCCTCCACACATACCGGGCGTTCTCGATCCCCCTCCAGGTGCCCGAAGTGTTCTCCGGCTTCCTCTGGATCTGTGAAGACTGAGTTGCAATGGTAACATCTCCAGTGTCGCCGGTGAAGATATCCAAGGGACAAAGGATTGGGGTGACATTCCCAAGCCTGATGATCGTTATCCCCGCAGATGGCACAATTGTTCCCATCGGACTTCATCTGCTTCATCCCCTGCATCAAGTCTGCGATAGCTTGTTTGTATTGATCCCCGCTGAACAACATCAGACTAATCCTTTCTCCTCTGCCAACCACTCGGGGACTTCGATGGTATAGGATCGACCAGGAAGAAAATCATCCCGAGTTGCCGGGTTACCATCAATCTTCGTCTGGGATAGCGGAATCCAAATGTCTTCGTCCCCAAGATCATCCAGCTGAAGTTTTATAGCCAGATCGGACATATATTGAACTTCGATATCCAGTTCTACCCATTCCTGGTTGCCACTGTGAAATGGATCGTAATCGTTCATTTTTACTATCCCTCCTATTTCCTCAATTAGAACTCCCATGGGTCGGATGGTTAGTTCACAGCCCGAATAGTTAGCCCCGTTTGCTATATACAGATGGGGACAGTTGACGGGACAATCATTCGTAGTAACGATTCGAGAGCCCATAATCCAGTTCCATGAATACCCGGTTCTCTTCGTGTATCCCAAAGGGAATAAGCCAGTTCAAATTAGTTACACGTTGAGCAACTGATTCAAGAAAATCATGAACCGACCATATTTCTAATTCTTCGTCTTCCTTTTGTTGATATTTGTAAATATCATCTGAATAGGCATAGAAGATATGACAGACAAAATGTTTTCCATCATCATTCCGACCTTTCATTATTCCCTTTTGTTGCCAATTCAGAATTAATCCTGTTTCTTCCAAACACTCCCGGTTCATTGCTGCAAGAAAAGTTGGGTCGTCTTCGACTTTTCCACCAATCCCATTCAAGCAACCCTTCTGCCATTCAGGACGATTCTTACATATCAAAAGAACATTCTTTCGATTCTTACTGAACGCAAATCCAACGACATATTCCATTAGAATGGGTCCTCCATATCTGGCAAGTCAAACTCCTCGGTTTGTTTTTCGAATATCGGGACCGACCAGACTCGAATCGTTTTCCCTTTAATCCGCAGGACTTTATTCTTACCTTCTAGTTTTCTGATGTTAGCATAGACCTCGTGAACAGGAAATTGATAAAATTTCTTACTGTTCAAATATCTAATTAAATCACCAGAAACGAAATGAGTTAAGTTGTTCTCTTCATCAGTCCAGGGTCGTCCACGAAGTAATCCGTCCTTTTCATCAGATACCCCAATCGTACAAAAATTTTGCAAATGAAACCTAAACTGTCCCTCAGGACCAGCATCCTCTGGAGCCTCGATTCGTTCCACTTTATCTAATCGTTCTTGAAGCATTCGATCCCATGTGACCGGTTTCAGGGTCGGTGGAATAAGGTGAATCCGTTCAAAACAAATCCTTCGAAATCTAAACTGATCCAGCAAATCCTTTGTCTGGAATTCCAATTCAGTTCCTTCAACTTCCAAATACCAAACCGGCGGTTCGGTTTCCACTTTCCGTAGGAGCCCTAACTTTATCTTTGGTTCTTTGTCAGATTGACCAATCCCAAATAGACGTGCTAAACACAACTCTCGATTACAATAATCCTTAAGCGGGGACTGTTCACACGTATAGAAATAAGATTTCTTCCTGTGTGGCTTGACAACCTTTAATATTGTCTCAGCCCTCGCCGGCGGCTTAACATAAGTCTGGTTGATTGTTTCAAGATTCTTTTCCCAATTATCTTTGTCCTTCAGCTTGCAATATACAGCGAAATTGAATAGGCAAGAATCCTTTTGCCCTGCCGTAATCCCAATCGTTGCCAAGTATTGTAAACACGGAGGAGCATCTTCTAATCCATCAACCAGCTTTAATTCAAAGTTCTTCAAATCTTCTTCAGTGACTACCTTTTGCCCGGCATACTTCAAAAACTGTTTTAGATCTAAAGGTTTTCCATCTTTCAAAGCATAACGAGTTGTTCGTTCCTCATCGAAGTATGGCAGATTAATCCAATTGCCAACTTCATCATCTGATTCAAACTCAACCTGTTTCGGGAACAATTCAGAATTGGGATACCCAATTGCCGCGGCAAACTCAAACAGTTTATCTCTAAGTAAAACAGCGGGAATTGGGTTTTTCAGGAACAAATAAAGGTGTGCTCCTCCGGATTTGCTGCGACACAAAACAAGCGGAAGTTCCATCCCCTCCACTTGTTTACTGAGAGTTTCCAGGGGAGCTTTGTAATCGTCTACATCTATTGCTCCCCACAAACATGTATTATCAGACATGATAGGGATGACGCCTAGACCTGTTTTCCCTGATAAGTGATCCTTATAATGCTGTTCGGTCAAGGGCTCGGTTTTTGTAAAGGCTCGTCCCTGAACCTTCTTCTTCGACCCTTTCTCAATCAGGTAAACACCATAGGCGTCATCCCTGCCTTTGAATAGCGAAGAAAACTTCATAACAATCCCGCTCAATTTAATTGAAGATCAAATCAGATTCAGCATTAGAACGGGACGTCGTCTTCGCTACCTTCGGCTTTTCCTCCCTCCATTCCTGATTCATAATCGACCTTGGCACGGCCGGATAGAATCAGATCCCGAGCCATTTTTACGACCTCGAATTCTTCTGCATTGATGATTCTATCAAATTCGTATTTGCCAGCGGATCTTGTTCCGATCTGATACCACTTACCCTCCTCATTCTCGTTCAGGGCAGTCGTTATTTCCCAGACTCCCATGAAGATTGGGTTATTGACTTTTCCCTGAGGATTCTTGATTCGTCTCATCATCGACATCCAACGTTTTGAGTGACGAATTCCGGTGCTCGTAAGGGCGAATATCATGGGCCCATCTTCCATGTGATCGGGAAGTAAAAGAAAATGGTTACGGGATTCCTGAAGAATATTGCCATTGTCAAGAACCTGATTCCCGTTGTCTTCGACCTCAACAACCCGCCGCCTAATCGATTCATCATCGCCGTGGGACATAACGAATCCGCCGCGGTTCGGTCGCCATTCGATGAAATCTCTTGTAAAGTGAATGTTGATCACACTCAGGGTCTTTCCATATAGATCCCCTGTGAGGGTATTGAAGAACATCCCCGGCTTTGCTTTCTCGATGTAAGAATCATCGTCTTCCAGGAGTTGCGGCGAGTTTGCCTGAAGTATTCGAATGAACGGAATAGCAAACGAGTCACTGGACGTATCCTCGAAACCCGTTTGACCATACCCGTTCATCTGTTCCAACAGAGCAATTTCATCTTTGTTTGATTTTACTACGCTCTTGCCAGATGTTGCTTTTTTTGTCATTAGTTTCCCTCCTTATGTGATTTTGGTGAACTTGTATTCGAACACACTCACAGAATCAGGGTAACTTTTACCCTCTTCCTTGAATGTCTTCATCAATTTCTTCAGGGTTGCGGAATGGATATCTTCAGATTCAACCATTTCACATTTATCCCTGTCCTTATAGTATCTGGTTACATATTTAACAAAGTTCCGGGCTGACTTTCTGCCTTCCATTGGGAATTTCACAACGACCTGGTTCTTCACTGCGTCCTGATATCCCCGTTGAATTATTGTGTTGATCAGTTTGGGTTTGTCCAAAACGCTAACAGAGATTCCTTCTTTTACACGGATCGATCCACCGTCTTTCAATTCGAAACTGGCGAATCCCAGTTCTTCCATCTTCTCTGGCAACTGGTTATTCCGAATGTTCTGGTAATCAGTATTCAGTAAGGAGCGGGCTTGATCGATTGTCGCTAAAGATATCCCCCGCTTGACCAACATATCATAGATCTTTCTTGCTTGGGATTCATCAGCCTCTTCTTCCAGGGTTTTTTGTTGTTTTGCCAGATCAGAAAGTGTGGCTAGATCGGCCTCGGTAACAGACTTCTTCTGCTCGTCTTCCATCTCGGCAAAAATATCTTCGGTAGGTTTCTTTTTCTTTGGCACTGGCGGTCTCCTTTTTCAGCATCATTTTAGTATATCACAAAAAGATTATCCTGTAAACCTTTTTTCACGAAACCAGATCAAATCGTCGAAGATCACGGGTACTTTTCGTTGTACCTCAGTGAGGATGGGATACATAACCTCTCGCATTTGGGGATGAGCGTCAGAACTACAACGCAGAGTGAATATATGTCGCCATTCCCTGAAGTTCGCTGTTACAACAATTTCTGTTTTGGTGGAATTTGGAAGAACCGACCTTGCTTCCTGAGGAGACCACCCCTGTTCGATCAGTAATTTGTAATTGTTCTCGCAGACAAACATATGCCATAGCCAAACATCAGCCGGACTATCTCTTATGTCCATATGTATTTTAGCACCTTCTTCTCGTCGATAAGTTAGTCCTGATTCTAATCGATATTCTCCTTGTAGAAACCCAGTCCAGGGCGGTGCAACAAATGTGCAGCCTCCTTTATAGTTGACATATCGGGTCGATTCCTGAGAATACGCAGCCAATCTATGTCTAACAATTTCATGGGTAACTCCTCGGTCGCATATGATCTTAACAGACAACAAAGAATGTTCGAGAACTGAGTGGTGTCCCCGATCCCTGATCATCGCAACGAATTTCTTGGCAGAGTCGCTGGTGATTTTGTCCTCAGATTTATAGCAGGTTCTTCCCGCAGCCTCAATTGTTTTGGGACCTCCATAAATCGCAAGGATTTCAAAATCAGGATGTACGATTCTCATAATTCCCTCCTTAATCTAAGCTAATTTCTACCAATATAAATGGTTCCCCCTTAAGCCGATTCACAAGGAACGCCCGGCACAAATTCTTCCTGAACATCCCCCATGGTTAGGTCTACATCTTCTACACTGGCGAACCGGTCTGTATTCTCGGGAATAACGATCGGCGGGTCTTCCCAGCGCTGAACCTCGATTCTGATTTGATCGGAAACCTGGAGAGAAGGAGCTTGGTCTTTGTTCCATTTGACAATAGCCCAATCCAGATCCCCAATTCGAACTAAACCATAAAATCGACCCGATCGAGGTTTTCTTCCCTCGGCCCTTTTCTCCCTACAACGAACTACCTTACTGAACATATGCGATTGTACAACCTCTTCCATAATACCATCCCTTTTTTCAAGGTCTTCGCCGGCTTCACAAAGGATTGTTGATTTCATTTTTATCTCGAATTTTCGTAGGGTTCTGTTTCTCTTCTTCCATTTCCTCCGGGGCATCCTCTAGCGGACACCATTCTTGTATCATCCTATGCGGTTCGACGGTGTCTCTATTGCCGATGGCGGGATGGTGGCATTGCCATAATCGTGTAAGGGTAATCCAAACATTATCGATATTAGCCTTGCCAGAGAAATAGTACGAACAATCAACACATCGGTCAATTTTAAGTATCTTCGCCATCGTCTGCATCCTCTAGCGGGCACCAAGTGGCATCGTTTGCCTCCTTGTCGATTAGTAAGAAACCAGCAATAGTGCTGTATATTACCCATTCACTCTCACTGTTCATCCAATCTATGGCGCCCTCAGTTCGCACAGTAAGGGGATATCCCCAGATCTCAATCGTAGTTCCCACTAGATATCCAGTAGTAAACGGGTTATCTTTTGCAAATGTCTTTAGGAGAACCCCAATTGCCAATTGGGATATGAAGCCGGCCCGCCCGCAGTTTTCTCTTTGAGATTCTGATAGTTCACCCTCGTTCAGGATCATTTCAGAGAATCCTTCCAATCGCCAGTCAATATTATTCAATTCATAATAGACTGCGTGACCTGCGAAATGGGTCCCGAAAGAAGTGGCCACTCCAGCAAGCATAACCAGTCGGTTGGAAGTAGAACTTTCATCTATTTCCTGGAGGGTAATCCCGTTGATAGACCAACCGGCGCATCCTGCAAGTATGAACAAAAATATAGCAGCGATCAAAGTCCCGAATATTCTAATAGCCTTTTCTCTGGTTCGTCGGCGATCGTTCGAAACTGTTCGTCGCTTTTTGAAATCTTGTCGACTCTCCCATGAATGCCTTTTCTTGCTAATTCTGGCCGCAGTCTGAGGAACTGTCGATGGTTTGTTTTCCTTCGTCGCTTGTTTCTTCTTCAATCGCCATTGCCAAGGTGCATGTATAGGATGCGATATGTTCATCTGATGTCTGAGCTGTTTCGTTTTTCTGCCGTTCATTACTTGTCTCCTTTCTAAGTAAAATATAATGGAAATACCATACTAGATAAACTCCAATCAATATCCAGACCATAATTAATATGATCAGTTCTAGTTTGATTATTTCCATGGTAATTTCCAATCGCAATCTATTCTGATCGTAATGTTGGTTCGGTGTTGAAAGATGTCGCCTGGGAGTACTTCGATGCAGGCGATCGGGATGAGCCTGCCCATGTTGCCGATGAGTAGTTTGTAGTGGGATAGACTGAATTTGTTGGTTTTCATTAGATGTTGCCCTTCATGATGATTTTGTCGAGGATGTCTAGTATGAGGTTGTCATAAGGGTTTTTGCTGTCGGTGACGTGTTTCTCGATGGTTGGATATAAGATTGTCCACAAGACTTTGATGAGTTTGAGGAATTGTTCTGGTTTCAAAGTGATCTCCTTTTGTTGAAGAGTTTGTAGCGTTTGATTATAACTGCTCTTTTGCCTTCGTCGATAGTAATGGCCATGGCGAGGTATTCGTTGTTTGGATCTGTTTTGATTAATTCCTCCTTCCATATGTTCTTGGTGAGTTTGAGTTGTTCCTCTGCTTGGTCAAACACACAAACAGAACAATCAGAATAATCCACTTATACCAAATCCTCAATCTTGTATTCCCTGAAGAAGTCCGCTATTTCTGTTTTTGTTTCTCGAGACTTCCTGATCGTATCGTCAATGGTTCCTTTGATAATAATGTCCTTATAAACAACATGGTTAACTTGGCCTCGACGATGTGATCGATCTTCTGATTGCCATCTATCTTCGAGTCGGAAGGAGTCAGAAAAATAATAGTGCAAAGTAGACCGTTGTAGATTAAGTCCAGTACCAGCCGTGGCAGGATTCGCAACAAGAAAACGAATCTGTCCTTTCTGGAAAGCATCGATGATCTGTTTACGATCAGACTTTTTAGTATTTCCGTAATACAAGGCTGTTGTTTCATCGGGATATTTCTTCCTTAAAGTTTTACTGATGAATTTTAGTTCGGCCGTGAATACAGACCAAATAATAATGGCCTCCTCGTCTATGTCTTCCAGATCGTACAACAGACGATCCATTTTGGGGTTTGAGTTTCCGAGAAGTTTTGGGGGATCTGTATCGGGAAAGAAACCACCCACTATCTGCCGGAACCTAACCATTAGAGATATCTTATTGGCGACTGTCAATTCTTCCCCTTCATACTCTGTGTACAAGTTATCCCTCAGCTCCTCGTAGGCTGTTCTTTGTTCCTGATTCATTTCGCAATAAATAGGAGCATAGATTTTCTCCGGCAAGTCCATACAATCTTTCTTCAGGATTCGAAACACGTGGGGAGCAATCTTCGCTCTTAGTTCTTCCAGATTCTTGTAATATAGAAGCTTTGGGTATTCCCGCAATCCTTGATTCTCGTTGATTTCTCGAAGCTCTCGAATGAATGCTATATCTGAAACCTCCCTCTTTCGATCACTACCAACCAAGTGTAAAAAATAGTGCATTCGGCCGGCCTTTCGATTTTTGATCGGTGTCCAGGTGAGTTGAATCTGGCATTCAGGACACTTGTAAAAATGTTGCCAAATTGCTCGGGCTTTGTTATAATACCTACCAACCGCCAGATTAATAATCTTATTGCATTCGGGACACTTGATTCTGTTCTTGGTTTTCTTTACTGAAGCGTACTGTTTCTCGTATTCTGCATATCGTTGCTGAAACCAATAATAGTTTTTACTCCCCCAGAAGTCGTGATGAAGAAACTGATACTGAGAAAACACATCGAACGGAGACCGGGTCACATCATTCCCGGTTAGAATTCGGCGATATGGAACCATGTTGGTCAACTTCAAAATAGCTTTAGTTCTCTTCGTGCTGGGTGTTTTGATTCTGGTGGATTCATCCACAACTAAGAAGACATGGTGTGCTCGGCAGAAGTTATAAGCCAAGTTTTTGGCATTGCCTGTCTGGAAGGCTTCTACATTCATTGAGAGGATCTGTAAGATAGGATCCTCAGGATTGAATGGTTCGAACAGGGTTTCCAATGCTGCCTTACCCTTTTTGGTCTTGGCTTTGTTGTTATCCCAGACATGGGCATTCCTTTTTATATAATCAGGCAAATGCAATGGGATTTGTTCAGTAACCCAGCGATTATGAACTTCGTTTGGAGCAATTATCAACATTCCCTGAATGGCAGCGTCTTGGGTGAAGAGGATACCGGCATTGTCGATTGTGACTTTGGTTTTCCCGGTTCCCCGGTCCATCAGATATCCGAAGAATGGTTTGTTCCATCCTCGTCTCAGGGCTTCACGTTGAAAGGTATAGGGCTCAGTCTTGAATTCGTATTTCATCTTTTATCCAGTTTTCGATTGATTGCTTTGAACAGATCCAGAACCGAAACACCTTCAAACTGATCGATCGGTGTGGGATCTTCATCACCCTCTGAATATAGAATCGGTCCAGTAGGGACTATCTCAATTGACAGGGCCGCTGATCGGTGAGGAGCAAGAACTGTGGATTTCCAACCACTCGGATCATCCATCATTATGGGTATTTCCGGAGAAGACCTCAGATCCATTTGTTGCAAGATGAATTTGAAGGAAAAGGTGGCTCCATCCGGCAACCTCAGAGTCATGGTTTCTCCATCAGAGATAATGGTGGGCTCCATAAGATCCAAATTCATCTAACTCTCCTATATGCCGTCGCTGGCTCCCTCGACCGGTTTCGAAAGGAATTCTTCCATTTCCCGCTCGAGACGGCTAAGGGTTTTTCTGGCCACTCTGATTTCCCTGATTCTTTCCTTTACCTGAGCAATGGCGACTTCCCGGTCTTCCGCTGCCAAGGCCTCTTCGGCGTCTTTTACTAGATCATTGTAATTCATTGGCTGGCTCCTTCTATTGGTGTGGTTAATAGTTCCTGTAACTGAGCTTCTAACTTTAGCCGTTTCTTCTTTCTCTTGGTTCCCCTGATCTGCCGCAGTTTTTGTTTAACCGCTTCTATGGCTGCGTTGTAGTCTTCCATGACTAATTCCTTTGTAGCAGCCTTCATCACATCCTTGTGAGACATCCTGGCTATTTTGTCAGGATTAGCCGGCATCCTATATTGGCGGATCCTTTCGAAGTTCCTCTGGTTTCGGTAAGACAGGTTCCAGACTCTTCTTGGGTCGGCCAGTCGGCCTAGAAAGAGTATGGGTTTGGACAACCTCTTTCCTGATGAAGTAATCCCTGCCAATCCTTTCTGCCGGTAACTTGCCCTCGCGTATCAATTGGTTCACGCGCGGGCGAGTGATATTAAGGTGTTCGGCGGCTTGATCAGTAGTAAACCAACTATCAGCAATATTCTCCATATGCTCTCCTTTCCTTGGTTGTTCTCCTGAGTATACCACAGGATAATCCTAATGTAAACCATAAAATAATATTTTTGTGAAAAAATAATTCTTGCAGGGAAAATAAAGGTATACGCAGGATGATTTCATGTGGTATATACAGAATATGGGATCATCGCATTTCATATTTTCCTCCTATAAACCTCAATCGGTCATGGTCGGGCAGCCATGGCCGATTGGGTGTAACATCCAACCTACTGATATTATTACATTGTTACACTACCCCATCGAAACTGTAACACTGCGGTAACACCAAAATATAAAATAAATTCAAATGGTTACGGAGGAATGTTACACCGTTACACCATATTCGTGCGCGCGAGACGGAAAAATGTTTTTTCTGATCTGGAAAACAGGTGTAACGGTGTAACATTAGGTATCTACGAAAGTTATTTGTAATGATTACAAGTACTTGGGTGTTACACTTGCAATTCTCTATACTGTAACACTAATGAATTATTTGTAATGATTACAGTAGTTTAGTTGTGTTACATAGTGTAACATCGAGATCAATTGGGTTTCAGAATTGAGAACTTGGTTCCTATTTCTAGATTCTACGCGTATTTATAGGGACTTAACTTCGTTGTTATTTCGCAGATGTTGAGGGGATTGCACCAACTATTTCCTCGGAAAAAGGTTTACAATTAGTTCTGTGTGTGATATCATAATAACTGAAAGGCGGGTTATGAGTCCTCTGTGTTATAGCACAGGAATAGACATTGATTATGTAGACCGGAATCCTACTCAGTTCAAGGATTTGTAACTTCGTCAAAATGTTTCGTTTGTTATCGAGAAACGTAGACCTCGGATTAGAAGGGATGTGATTAAAATGCGCCCTGGACACCGGGTTCACCGGAGAAAGAGGGCTGCGGATTTATTGATTAGAAACTATCATACGTAGGCGGTTAATTATTTGTTGTGGGAGGGAATCGAATCTTTATGTTGTTGTAAGATTAGTCTGTTTCCCTCCCACAACTGCGTTTGAAGATTGCGAATGAGGCTTTTTTGATTAGATGATTTTTTCTTGAATTTGAAAAGGTTAACCAATTAACGAAGTCACAGTTTAGACTCATAGATCTAAATGACAGCTAAAGAAAAACACAAAGCAAAGTTGATTAGTTTCTTGTCAAATCCTGAGAATGAGTTCGTTAATAGATCTCAATTTGCTGAGGTCTGCGGGATTCAAAGGAGAGGATTATATCGACACTTCACTCCAGATGAATTCACTGACATCGAGGCTGAGGCATTCGAGATTAGAAAGCGACGAATGACCAGATCCAGACTTAGGGTCTATGATGCGATGGAACAGGCGGCAATAGGATATGAACACGACGCAGTTCACGTGTCTCAACATCAAGGGGATGTTATCTTAACGAATATTGTTAAGAAGTATGCTCCTAATCCGGCTGCGGCTTCTGTTCTACTGGATCGGCTCGAAGGGAAAGTACCTAATCGAACTGAGGTGACAGGCAAAGGTGGGGAGAGACTGATTCCCGATTTTACTCTTGATTTCTCTAGATTATCGAGACAAGATCTTGTTATGTTAGAACACCTTGCGGTGAAAGCGAGTAATGGGAACAGCGGAAGCAATAGCGATCAAACCGGATAATTTTGATTTGATGAGTAAGCAGGAGTTGATGATCCGTGCCCTCTATTATCCGGACGCTATCACTGCGGAAATCTGTCGTAGGTCCTTTTATGATTTCATGCAGAGGTTTTGGTACGAGGTGTCGGCGGAAGAACCAAAGTGGAATTGGCATATTGAGTATATCTGCAAAGAATTAACAAAAGTCGCTGAACGGGTGGCTTTTGGCCTACCTAAAGAATATGATTTGATCATCAACGTTCCTCCTGGAACAACTAAGTCAATTACATGCACGATCATGTTTCCTGTTTGGTGTTGGATTCGTTGGCCGTGGATGAAATTTATAGCAACCAGTTATTCGGGCCCTCTTTCTCTAGAACATGCTGAATATTCAAGGGAACTGGTTAGATCTGATAAGTTTCAACGGGTCTTTCCTGAACTCCAGATAAAGGCTGACAAGGATCAAAAGGGTAACTTCACAATTCAAGAGACCATTTTTAATGACGATGGAACAGTCAAGGAAGTAAAACGGGGTGGAAATCGATTCTCCACTTCGGTTGGTGGATCATTAACAGGTTTCCATGGACATATTCTGATTGTTGATGATCCGTTGAATCCCGAGAAGGCAGTTAGTGAGGTTGAGCTGGAAAAAGCGAACAGGTTTATGGGCCAAACGTTGTCGACCAGAAAGGTTGATAAAACGATTGTTCCCACGGTTTTGATTATGCAACGGCTTCATCAGAACGATCCGGCTGGCCATATGATAGCTTCGAAGAAAGATAAGATCAAACATATCTGTCTTCCAGGGGAATCTTGGAATTATGGAGAACAGATCAATCCTCCAGAATTGGTTAAGTACTATAAGGATGGGATGCTCGATCCTGTTCGAATGGGTCGAGAGGTATTGAGAGAGATGGAGGATGATCTAGGTCAATATGGTTATGCCGGTCAGATAGGACAGAAACCCACGCCTCCTGGTGGTGGAATGTTCAAAGTGGATCGATTCGAAATCATCGATCAAATGCCTTCTGATGCTGCTATTCTGAAGACTTTGCGCTATTGGGATAAAGCAGGAACACAGGGTGGCGGCAAATATACGGCAGGGGTGAAATGGCATGCACTAAATAACAAGAAATTCTTGATTTCAGATGTAAAGCGTGGCCAGTGGTCCTCTGAGAATCGAGAGGATATAATTAAATCAAGAGCCGAAGCTGATGGTCGCAAATGTGCAATCTGGGTTGAACAGGAACCTGGAAGTGGGGGAAAGGAATCGGCTGAAGGCACTATTAGAAATCTTGCGGGGTTCAGTGCTCATAAAGATGTAGTTAGTGGGCAAGGAAGTAAGGAATATAGGGCTGATCCGTATTCAGTTCAAGTCAATAATGGGAATGTGCTGTTATTAAGGGGCGATTGGAATCATGATTTTATCGAGGAACATAGGTTCTTCCCGTTTGGCACATATTCTGATCAAGTGGATGCTGGATCAGGTGGCTTTGCGAAAATCGTTAAGAAGAAAACCGCACGGGGTGTTGGAAAACGTAGATGAGAATCATAATCATTATTCCTGCGCGTTATAACAGTCAAAGATTGCCCGGAAAGCCATTAGTGGATATACATGGCAAGCCAATGATACAGAGGGTCTTAGAACAGGCTCTACAGGTTCCTTGTTTCGATGAGTTGTATGTTGCGACAGATGATCACCGAATTGCAGACGTTGTTGAAGGAATGGGATCGGTTATCATGACGGATGATTCCTGTTTATCTGGATCTGATCGTTGCGCGGCGGCTGCCGCAAAGCTTGGTTTGGATGATGATGATATTGTGATTAACTTACAGGGTGATATGCCCTTTGTTCCACCGCGACTATGTAGTGATTTGATTAAATTCACCATAATTAATGATTACTTTCCTATAACAACACTAGGGTTAATCACTCATAAAGTGATGTTGGGGATGGTTCACATTCTTCTGGGATCAGATCAGAGGGCAATTCTGTTTAGTCGACAACCATTTGAAACTGTGGAAAGGCCGATTTATCATATTGGCATGTATGGCTTTCGGTATCGTGCTCTTAGGTCGTTTTATTCAGTTATTCAGCCCGAGTTGGAAAAAAAGGAAAAGCTAGAACAATTGCGGGCCATATATTATCATTTTCCGATTGGGGTGATGTTGACTACAACGGAATGTGGTCCTGAGGTTAATACGAAAGAGGATCTGGCATGGCTGTTGAAGAAAATGTAAAGATGAGTCCAGAGCTTGTTAAGATAATGAGTACGATCCTTTCTCGTGCTCAATTGGCCTCCAAGCTTGGGCAACAATATGGTGGCGATAGGGACGTTTATCAGGCCTTGGGATATAAGGATAATCCCGACTATAATGATTACTCGTCTCGATATACTCGGCAGGATATAGCAAAGGCTCTGGTTAATCGACCTATTGATGGAACCTGGAGGGGTGGTTTTCTGGTAATTGAGCCAGAAAAAGAGAAGGACGAGCCAACGGAATTCGAGAAGGATTGGAAAGAGCTTGAAATTGATCTGAAGCTAACGACCATGTTCAAACGGGTTGATAAGCTAACATCTCTTGGTAAATATGGTGTTTTGTTTCTGGGTTTTGATGATGTAAAGAATTCCACTGATTTCAAAAAACCAGTTGAACGTGGGGACGACAGAAAGCTTTTGTATGTGAAACCCCTTAGTGAGTCAAATGCAAAGGTGAAGACTTGGGAAAACGACACGACAAATCCTAGATACAGCTTACCTCGTATTTATGAGATCACTGTTTTAAGCGTCGCCGAACTTGATCAGACTGGATCTACAACACGAACTCAAACCGTGGAGGTTCACTGGACTAGGATTATTCATATTGCTCAGGATAAAATGGAATCTGAAGTTATTGGGACTCCTCAGTTAGAAGTGGGATTAAACCGATTGTTCGATTTAGAGAAGCTTGTTGGTGGATCTGC
>Ga0180433_10000585_pt1 | contig 62577 bp, 72 predicted proteins | sample SS_ome_8_FD_132980 | JGI IMG/M metagenome (GOLD analysis project Ga0180433, IMG submission 132980) | Hypersaline lake sediment archaeal communities from the Salton Sea, California, USA - SS_1_D_1 metaG | ecosystem: Environmental > Aquatic > Non-marine Saline and Alkaline > Hypersaline >... | reverse complement strand
TAGCTGCTCAGGTCGGGTGCACAGTTTTCTGTGTGTCCAAGTTCTACAAGACAAAGAGCAATGTCTGCATTTGCTGGAAGTGCCATTTTACTTCTCCTTCTTTAAGAAATTTTCCAAATCTTAACAACTGAATATGTTTCATTATTACCCAAACTGGTAGCTACACCAAAACCAAGCGAAAATGTGGAAGTACAGCGATGTCTAAGCTCCAGCGTCTTCTGAGATGCGATGGTAAAGTTACCGGATACAATAGCCTGGGTTTGTACGTACATGTTTGTATCCGTCATTGTGCCGGGACCGATACTGATGTCGGCGGTATCGGACACATTATACAGTTTGGCCTTGTGGTATCGACAATTGTAGCCGGGGGCATTACACTCCATATAATACGAACCTGCTGGAAGTGTTATCTGGTTGCTCGAAAGACTGGCTCCGTCAATTTGATTGGTGACCACGGTATTGAGTACTCTGGTTTGCCACGCACCTGACGTGAAGGTTCCCCCGTGAGTCCCAAGGGTCTTCTGATCCTCTACCTGTAACAACTCGGCCTGATTCGGCAATGCGCGGGAATCAAGTATCTGCCAGATTTTGACATCGGCATAAACCTCAACGACGCCAAACCCATTGGCAGTTCCAAATCCATAAGTAGCCACGGTATTATCGCAGCGGTGCTGTAACTCTACAGTCTTCGTAGAAGAAAAGGTGAATTTACCAGTCAGCAAAGATGGGGCCTCTATGCCAGCAGCAGAATAATTGTAATTTGACAAACCTATGAGTATATCGGTAGAATCTGTGATGTTACGAATCCGAACCTTATTATGATTCACGGTATAAGTTTGAGTTGCGACCTCGACAACATACTCACCAGCCGGGAGTATTATTTGATTACTAGAGAGGCTAGCACCAATTATTTCATTTGTAACTACTGTGTTTAGAGTACGCGTTTGCCAAGCCCCCGACGTAAAAGTACCGCCGTTAGTGCCAGATGCTCTCTGGTCAGCGACATGCAACAGCCTCAACCGCTGTCCGGTCTGAACTCCATTGGAAAATAGCTGACTCAAGTTCGACATATCAATTGCTCCTTACGATAGTTTCCAGATTTTTAGAGCAGCATATACTTCTACACCACTTGTCGAAAGCGCCGCACCAAATCCATTGGATGACACGGTGTTCGTACACCGATGTTGGAGTTCAATTGTCTTGGATGCCGTGAGCGTAAACTCACCCGATACAAAACTTCGAGTCGTAACAGCGTCAGCCGCTGAAGAGTCTTCCGTTGTGCCGATTTTTATACTTACAGTATCGGATATATTATACAACTGAGTCTTATGGACGTTGACCTGAAACGCGGGTGCATGGGCCTCGAAATAATATCTACCCGCAGGCAATGTAACTTGGTTACTACTCAACGATGCTCCACTTATCAGATTTGTAACAACAGTGTTCAGGGTTCTAGTTTGCCATGCACCTGACGTAAATGTACCCCCAGCACTCCCACTTGACTTCTGGTCTTCTACATGAAGAAGGTCTGCATTAACAGGAAGGTCACTTTGACCCTCTATCTTCCATATGTAAACCTGAGAATATGTCTCATGCGTAACGGAAAATGCGGAGTTCATCTGGAATCCAAACCCATTTGCATTCGTCGTTTCGCATCTATGCTCAAGACGTATTGTGGTTGATGTGGATAGGATAAACTTTCCACTAAGAAGAGCGGGGTCTATCCCAGAAACGGAAGTCGTAACTTCCTCATTCAAGCCCTCCATTAGAACTGCCGTATTGGTGACATCATACAACCTGAGTTTATGCCTATTTACGCCGACGGCAGTAGACCGCGCCACTATAAAATACTCACCGGCAGGTAGAGTAATCTGATTGGAGGATAGGCTCGCATTGGCTACCTCATTTGCAACTACCGTGTTCAGGTCACGCGTCTGCCACGCGCCTGATGCAAAATTCCCGCCATTGGTACCGGCAGTCTTGCGATCTTCTATATGCAACAATTTTGCTCGCTGCCCAATACCACCAGGAAATATATTCGATAGTAGAGTCATATCAAACTACCTTTCAACCCGTATAAATTTTCCATATCTTAACAACAGAATATAGTTCAGTAAAACCAGCACCCCAAGCATTCCCGTATCCATAAGTGACGCGTGTTGTTTGGCACCGATGCTGGAGTTCAATGGTTTTCTGCGCGGTAATAGTAAACTCTCCACATAGAAAACTTCTATCCTCATTGCCCTCTGATGAGGGAGAATATAGTTGGGTGCCTAGAATGATGTCTGCCGTATCAGTTACGTTGTACAGCTTCGTCTTGTGCATGTTAACCTGGTAGGCAGGAGCACTGGCCTCAATGTAATACTTGCCTGCCGGAAGTATTATCTGATTGCTCGACAAACTCGCACCAGAAATAGCATTGGTGACCACGGTATTCAGATTTCTTGTCTGCCACGCTCCCGAAGTAAAGGTACCGCCTCCAGTACCAGATGTCTTCTGGTCTTCTATATGAAGAAGTTGGGGCGTATAGATCGATGCATTATTGATCTCAGTGACTACAACCCATCCGATGGTTGAATCCACGTACACCAGCGTGAAGCCGGAGTTGTCACCATCTACGGTAAGATCAGATGCCGAGCCCTCTATGTTGCTCCCATTACGACCTATCGTGAGAGTATAGGTCGATGCAAGTCCAGCAGCGTCCCGAAAGCCAACGCGATCACCCTCAGCCGGAGAGGCAGGGAGTGTAAGCGTATAGTTCGCTGTTGGAACGGCGAGGTATCCCTTACCAGCCTCAGCCGTCTCGCTTGCAGTTGATTTGACCCACTGCATTGGAGATGCAGCGCCGGTAATCTCAGTAACAATTACCCACCCCTGTGTTGAATCATCATAGACAAGTGTAAACCCAGAGTTGTCGGTATCTATGGTCAGATCTTGTGCAAGACCCATTATATTTGAACCATTACGGGCAACGGTCAAAGTATAGGTTGTTGCCTTGCCATCGGCGTCAACAACACCAACAGTGTCGCCCTCCGAGGGACTGGCAGGGAGAGTAAGAGTGACCGCCGCAGAGGCCGAAATAAGATAGCCATTGTCTTTTGTAGCACCCTGACTCGCAGTTATCCTACTCCAGGACAAACCGCCACCACCAGCAGCAGCAAGAGCATTGTCAATGCCCTTCAGATGTGCTGATGTCTTATTTACGTTTTCGTTACCTACTGCGGTGGGTGTATAATTCGATGGACTCGGAAATCCTGCCGTTATCTTGCGGCCATCAAGTCTTCCTTGCAAACCCATTCTTACTCCTCACGATAAGGTCGCTAGCGCGAACCGCCCAAAAACTATTCCTGAGCATACCGAGGTCGCTATGATGTCATCCCATATTATAGCGCAGGTGGCAGATAAATGCAATGCCTAACCCGGGCCAATTATAGGACTCTCATCATCCCCTCTTCCATTTTGCGCACAGCTTCTTCCAAACTAAAGCTCTCCGCCAATTCGCGGGATTTCTTCCTAAATGTAGGCCCTTTGCCCTTCTGGCGCACATCACGATGAATTTTACGCAAAATCTTATCCATCTCGTAGGGGTCCTCCATATGGCAATGGAAGAGAGCACCCTTAGCGCCATGCCGAGCCATAACAGGACATCCACAGGCCGAGGCCTCCAAGATAGTCCTGGTATCGTCACAGGACGGTGTAATGAGGAGATCAGCGGCCCTGTGTATAGACGCCATATCGTCCTTGAATCCCCGGAAATCGCCAACCGTGTGCTTCAGGCCGCCGCTAACCCCGTCTACAATAATGGAGTTCCATGGATGACGGCTCAGCTGTACCTCATTGAGGGGCACTGCACACAGGTGTATACGAGATCCGGTATCCATACAAAATCGCCTGGCCCCATGCAAAATCTGGAATGGATCCTTGAAAGCCGTGTAGCGCCATACATCTGCAAACACGATGTTCAGGCCATCGCCAGTAGCCTCACGGCCAAAGTCCAGCTTTTCGCCATCGGTAGTGTGGCCAAACTTGATCTTATTCCCCTCTGGCGTGAATTTCTCAAGATCACAGAAGTGGTTGGACTGTATGATGTTATTGAAATACGGCTCGAGATAGGGAGCATGCCGTTCCCACAGCGTAATAGCCCCCTTCATCCACTCCCTCTTACCAATATCGGTAATAAGTGCCCACGCACCGCCAAATGGGGTCTGGGCAGCACGCTGTCTGCGAACACCCTCGTCTGGATGCAGCTCCATCATGACCTGGGAATAGAAGATGTATTCCGGAATGCCATGGGCAAAGTAGAACATGGGCTTAGTGCCCTGCAGGTTTGATGGGATTCCGGAGTGCAGAAAGTGTACATCGGCCTTCGAAGACCAGTCATATCCCACAAATGGGACGCCCCGATCCTCACCATCCGTTACAGATTTGCCCTTGCCGAGCACGTCTGTAATGTCAATCATCCTGGCATCCCAGGACAAATATTCTCTCTGAGCCCACGCAACCTCCCTTGTGGTCTCATAAATCCCCGCCTTATGTGGGGCTCGTTGCACGAAATGCGCGACTTTTAGCATGATCCCTTCTCCTTAAGCTTTCCTGGTAATTCTCCCACTTCAAAATCTTCACCTTCGACAAGTATCCTACCGACACTCCATCCCAGATCCTCCAAAAGATCGAGTTCTTCTTCTGTGGGATCCATCCCGCTATATGGCATAAACATTACCGCAATTTCTGCATTTTTGCTGAGTTCCTTGACTTTAGCATTGTAGGCATCCATAGCAATAACATTCTCCGCTGAGTCGCGGAGAAGTTTGGTAGCCATTATTTTTTGGCGCGATGTTAGTTCACTCACCACGCAATACTTATTGACGTACTCAGCCATAATACCTCAAAACGGCAGAGCCCCCCAGGGCTGGTGTAGCCCCAGGGGACCCTAACCTAGGGTAATTTAGGACAGTTCGTAAACAACTGCCACGGTACTTCCCAGAAGACCCTTCAGGGTGATAACATCGCCACCGCTGGAGACCTTACCGAGGAGCATGACCGTAAACGGCATCGTAGACATCTCATTGGCGTTCAGGTACTGACCTGTACGCCAACGGGTTGCCTTGCTGGTGCTTTCTGCAACAGTAGTGCCAGGAATATCTTCTGCACTCGTAACAGTTGCACTGCCGCCTGTAACAACCATCCACTTGGATTCACCTGCACCTGCACCAGTGGTAATCTGACCACTCCAACCAAGATCAAGCTCAACATCCTTGACTGTCTTGGTGTTAGCACTCGGAGTATTGAGGGTGAGGCTTGCAACGATAGATGCAGCGTCATAGGTGGTGCTGCTGGAGGTTCCACCAGTTTCCTCTTCGTAGTCGTTGCCACCATCGGCCAGAGCCGTGGCGTTATTGGTGAAGACGTAAGCAGTAAAGCTGTTCTTGTCGATACTGACACCAGCCTCGGTAGCGAGAGCAATGACGCGACTCTCGATATCGGTTGCCTGTGTGCCAACTGAGTCAACAGATGTACCAACTGAACCAACTGCCGTACCTACACTTGTGGTGAGAGTACCGACACTGGTGACCTGCGTGCCCACAGAACCTGTCTGCGTGCCCACGGAGTCAATCGCGCCAGCATTGCTGTCCACCTGGGTGCCGACACTGGTAACATCAGTACCAACACTGGTCGTAAGCGTACCAACAGAATCAACCTGAGTACCGACACTGTCAACGGCTGCATCGATTTCCTGTACACGACTGTCAACGTCAGACACCTGGGTGCCAACGCTGTCAACAGCTGCATCGATTTCCTGTACGCGGCTATCAACATCAGACACCTGAGTACCAACGCTGTCCAGGGCCGTGCTAAGTGCAGTAGTATCAAGGTCGCTGACCTTGCTGTCCACAACCTGCAACAGGCTGTCCACGTCCTGAACGCGGCTATCAACAGCCGTGACCTGAGTACCAACAGACGTAGTGAGCGTTCCAACTGATCCGACTGCTGTGCCAACACTGCCAACGGCAGTACCAACCGAAGTTGTGAGAGTACCGACACTGTCAACTGATGTGCCAACACTACCAACAGCAGTACCAACGCTGGTTGTCAGAGTACCAACACTACCAACCTGGGTACCAACGCTATCAACGGCAGTATCAATTTCCTGGACACGGCTATCGACGTCACTGACCTGTGTACCAACGCTGGTTGTCAATGTGCCAACGCTGGTTACCTGAGTACCAACGGAAGTGACGAGGGTACCGACACTAGCAATTGCGCTTGCAGTATCCGGATCGACAGTAGTGATGTAGGTATAACGCGACTGGACATAAGGATTGGTATTCTCGGCATATGAACACTCAACCAGGTATTCGCCACTCGGGTCATCAAATGCAACACTCAGGTCGTAGTGGTAAAGACCAACGCCGTCACGGGTCATGGCCTGAGCATTGACCTTCTTGGTAGAACCATCTGGTTCGTACACATCAATGGTAACGCTGTTGCTATCCGGATCTTCCATGCCACTACCATCGCCAGCATACAGGCGGAAGTGGATAGTAACTGTGTCAGAACCGGCATCGGGCTGAACAATGACCGAAGGAACAACCACGCGAGCCGTTACATTGTCTGCAATCGCATCAACGCTAAGCTGCAACGTGCTCATCGCGCCACTAGTAGCAGTGCTTGCAACCTGGGTGCCAACTGATGCTACAGCCGTTCCGACAGACGTCGTCAATGTACCAACTGACCCAACCTGAGTTCCGACTGAATCAACAGCAGTGTCAATTTCCTGGACACGCGAATCGATATCTGTGGCCTGGGTACCAACTGAATTCACAGCGGTTCCAACCGAAGTAGTAAGGGTGCCGACTGAGCCAACAGCAGTACCAACTGAGGTAGTCAGTGTGCCAACCGAGCCAACCTGAGTACCAACAGAATCAACCGCCGTTCCAGTTGAATCAGCAATTGTGCCAACCGAATCAACAGAGGTACCGACTGAGGTAGTCAGTGTGCCAACACTAGTCACCAAAGTACCAACTGAGCCGACCTGGGTTCCAACGCTATCGACTGCAGTGTCGATCTCCTGGACCCGACTGTCGATGTCAGTTGCCTGTGTGCCGACGCTATCCACGGCAGTCCCAACAGAAGTGACGTCTGTTCCCACTGAACCAACATCAGTACCAACGGAAGCCGTAAGAGTACCCACTGAACCAACCTGGGTCCCCAATGAATCCGCTTGAGTGCCGACTGACGCAACGGCAGTTCCGACACTCGTTGTTTGAGTGCCAACACTGTCAACTGCGGTGTCAATGTCTTGAACCCTAGAGTCAACCACAATTACTCTAGACTCAACATCATCGGCCACCACACCGACACTATCGACTCTCGAACCGATAAGTCTTTCTCTGAAACTCATAATGCTATCCTCCTAGACAAAAAAGAGACCCTAAACAGGTACAACAATCAAATGCTTCAACCCAAAATCACCGCTGTGTGTATCGTTGACATGGGTCCCTTCTCTAGTTAACCTCATTTCAACCTCTACAGTATCTGCGGTTATGTTCCCACTCGGAATACTAAATGGCTGTATCATCCCAAGCTCATTCAGGCCCGTGCCAATTGTCACGTCCTGGGTATCGCTATAAGATGTTCCCGCATTATACACCTCATTCGCCTTGTGAACAACATAATCCAAAACCAAACGGACATCTTTGCCGACATCGGCAGTACTCATCGCATACACAAGATTTATATCAAAGCCACTTAACAGGCCATCAATGTTTTCCGCTAGCTTAATAATTACATCGCGGTCCTCACCGACAGGGAACCCTGCAGCATCCTGGAATCCATAAGAATCCACATCAGCTATATATGGCGGATTGTTTCCTTCATAGAAATCTAAATAAACGTAATTTGTCGAAGCACTACCTGCCCCTAGAGGCTGCCACGCTGAGCCGTCATCAATATAGGCACCCCCAGTATCGGTGGCGTAATATATCAGGCCCTGCACCCCGGGAGGTGGCATGCTGGCAAACAGACCGACATCGGCCCGTCCAACAAGAACCTGACCAGTGCCGTCATAGATAAATGCCTGCTTCCTGTCGGTAGTGAATATCATCTCGCCTTGCAACAACGAAAGCGTGCCTCGATTGGCATCGATACCTCTATACAGTTGGATTATGACGTTTTTCACTCTATACTCCTCTCACTGCCTCAATATTTTCACTAGCAGCGATGTCACCAGGCGTTATGTTATCCACTGGGACATCGTCACGAAACCTAAATTTCGCATGTTTCCATAGCGGCTTTGCCACTAACTCAGAGCATATCCAGGCATTATCCCAATCATGGGCGTCTTCTCTTTTCCTGGTGCCCCAGAGATACAACCATGCAAGCTGTATAATAAGCCACCAATCGTATTTCTTACCCGCCGATCCCTGTGCCTCTAAAAGCGCCTCGGTCAACTGGGGTTCACTAACCAAGCCATCTTTGATTCTAACGATTTTTGTCAAAAATGTATCGTCTAATTTATATCTTGAGGAAGGTGATAAATGCACACCCTCACCTCCCTGTGATTCAATAAGAAGATCAGGACCAAGAGCCCAGGCAACATGATTCCAATGTGACCCCGTAATCTTACGTATCAGCCAACAGATCAGCGATCCGGGAGTATGCACTAGAACAAGGTCGCCTCGCTGTGGCTCCATTATTTTCCTCGATGTTCTTTTGTCTTTTGCTTAAGCTCCTGACGAGACTTACTTTGTGGGAGCTCAATTTTCAGCTTTTCCGTCTTTTTCTTTTTAGCCATCCCCTCTCCTATTAGGATATCGTTCTTAAAATATGTAACAAGCGCACTGCTACAGGATTCTGCGTACCATTTGACACATACCTTGTGCGAATGTACATCCAATTATAAATCATCTTAGCATCTTCGCACACAACTTCGAAGACCTCATTTGGAATTACATACATGGTCTCTGCGAATTTCGCAAGAATAGTCCCCGGAGGGTAGGCAACGCCATCAACATCTACTATCTCAACCTCAAGGTAATCGTCTTCGTGGACATCGCCATCAAGCTTGTATCCAAGACCCTGAAGCATCATATCATCCGTATAACTGACTTCATGCTCATAGGTCTCACCCGCAGCTACGACAAACTTATAGCCCTTGCGGAATACGTTGAATCCAGTAAGATCGCGAAATCCGTGAACCTGCGTGGGAAGCTCAATGTCAGAATTGCAAGAAGCTATGTTAACATCGTTATCTGCTATCGTGTCAATAATGATAGTTTCGCTTGTGTTGATATTGGTGGTGCCGCAATGAGGACATGTTGTCGGTGGGGTTTCATACCACTCCCCCTCGGGAGTGTCGAACCTGGCTTCCTCAACATTGCAATAAATACTATAGCGATGGACTTCCATCATTGCTCCTATGTTAGAATAAAAGAGTGCAGCCTGGTTTTAGATGCACCTGCAGTATCTTTCTTGATCTGCACACTCAATACCGATCTTCCAATGGGGACATTCTGAAGCGTACTATCCGTATATGTTGTTACGCCGGAGGCAGTCCAACTTACATAAGCCATTTCCAAATCATTGGTAACGTCATACAGTCTGCACTCCGAAATCCCTCTTGTACCGTTTCTAGACCCGATGACAATAAACTCCTGCGGATTAACGACATCTGCTCCAAGAAAATAAAAGTGGTTGACTATCTGCCAGGACTTCTTACTATATTCAACATAAGGAGACGATGACGTAAAAAAACTCCCCGCATATACAGCGCGTCCAAAACCAGCCCCGGCAATATAAGAAGACCACATGGATGCGCCTAGTCCATCCGTAAGAAGAACCTTACCCGCTGGCTCAGAGTTCGAATCAATCCAACCTGGCATTATCCGAGACATATGTCGTCCTTAGTATTGATAAACGATAAGCAATTCATCATTCTGGTTAATGTGACCCGATAGGCCAGTTGCAGCACCATTATTATTGATGTGTATCTCCGTGCTATTCAGAACATCAAAATCAGGCGTAATACCAGTAGCTCCGACAATCTGCTTGTTCATTTGAGCAGGCCCCTTCAGCGGGAATACCCGAACACTCTGGGCATTAATAGGAGTCTGGCTTATACTGAAATATCCGGCAGCTGCTTCGCCAGCCGAAACAACATGAGCCTCGCACTTCACGTTCTCGGTGGACATTCCGCTGATTTCTTGCTGCACAAATGCCGTAGATGCCGCCTGAGTAGTATTCGTTCCTGGCGCAGCAGTGGATACGGCAACAGAACCGCTAGTGAAATCATAGGTATCGGTTTCATCAAGTTCATTCGCACCAATACCATCGGCCTTAACTCGTACAACACCAACCTGTCCCGATACGTCTGTAATCTCAATGGTAGAGGCATCGACATTCACTTCAATATCATCAGCATTGGCAATAATACCACCACCAGGATTGCCAGCCCCATCACCAAGCTTCTGGCCGACATTGATGGTGCTGCCGCTCTTAGTAAGACCAAGACCGGCGTTGATAGTCGCACCGCCAGTAAACTGAATCCAACTCGTTGTGTCAGCGTCATAGACATAGGCATCATCTGTCGCCTTGTCGAAAACAGCCCAATTAGCGCTGGGACTCTCAAAACTCCATGAAGATCCGACATCATCCCAGGTGGCGATTTCATTGTCATGGCCACTGAATGCACCAGTACCCGTACCGTTGATCAAGACGCGCCAGCCGTCATTACCAGACTCGTTGCCAGTAGGAGCGGTGGCCTGCTCATCAACTGGCTCTCTCCACGAAAGACCCGTAATGGCCGCATCAAGCTGACTCAGATTGACGGCATCATTGGGATCTGTACCGCTAGACAAGCCAGTAAGCTTGTGGCTTCCCATTGATTGATCACCAGTGAAAGCCCTGGTACCGTCAGCCTTGATATAGCTCTCTGCCAGCTTGTCATCACTGATGCTGCCAGCAAGCTTGATGTTTGTAACTGCTCCATCAGCAAGCTGAGTGGTATCAATGCCACCATCCTTAACGCTAACCGTGCCTGCTGTATGGCCGACGGTCACATTGTCAAGCGTGGCACCAGCACCATTAGCCGTTACGCTCAAAGGAGCAACCGTTGCCCCGGTGGTAGTATCTGGCTTGATAGACAGCGGACTTCCAGCTGCCCCCTGTATACCATTCCCGGGCACATCAGCATTCAGCTTGTCCTTTGTTACGGCCTGGTCTTCAATCCATTTTGTCGCGATCTTGGACATTTCTCATTCCTCCTAGGTGTAGAATACTTCCACTATATCGCCAGCTGATAACACACCGTCCAGTGGAAACCCTGGCCAGCGAATGGTCCCATCAAATATAGCCTGAAAATCCGTACCGACAACTTGATACGGAGCTCCGCGAATACTCATAACAACTCTCAGTAAATTGGCGGGGGGCTCGGGAAGCAAAAATCCCTTTGATGATATATCACCCCCTGTCAATGTGCGTCTGTAGTGCTTGACAATGTTGCTATTTAACCAATCAAGCGCATCCGTCGCAGTGGCCCCGGGCACCCCAGAGACATTAATAACATCGTCTGTGGTTTTGCCTGCAAGAGCATTAATTTCAGGCTGCACAACTGTAGACGCCCCATAATCGCTCCATTCTCCGGCCCAGATAAAGCCAGCCTCAATTAGAGCGTCAATGTCCCAATCCTGTCGATGCTTATCCAGAATAACACGAGATTCGCCAGGGGCAAGCGGAACGGCAGGCCCTACTAGGTAGAAGTGCGTATTTGTAGTCAAGTTCGTGACCTTCATACTCTATCCTATACTGGTGAATTCGTTCTACGGGGCGCTCTTTGTTCTGGAAGAGGCCTCATGGTCTTGTTGCTGTCGCCTTTCTGTTGGCCCTCAATCTCCTTGATGCGCTGCCGTATGGCTGCAGCCAACTCCGGCATCGCGCCCTCTGGCTGGGCTTCCATGCGCTGGAGGAATGCTTCGCGCTGATCAGGAGGCATAGACATGAGCTGCTGCACATATTGCTCCACCATTTGCGGTATGGTCATCTGGGCTTCTGGTTGCATCGCCATGTCTTCTTGAGCCGTAGGAACACCTCCAGATGGTGCTGGTACAGCCTGGGGCTGCCCGGCGGCTGCGGCCTCATCATTGGCTACAGCACCCTCTTCTGCAGATCCAGGCGCAGGCATACCCTCAGGAGCCATCTCCTTCTGTATCGCCATCATTATTTTTTGGGCTTCCCCTTGCGCAATGGCATTATATCGGGCCTGAATAACACCTAACTGACCCTGAAGTTCGGCGTTCTGGATCTGAGTAATGCCAAGAATCTGGTTCTTTGCCTGCTGCTCTTGCTTGATGAGCTCTTGTTCGTCAACAAAGTCTATATCATGCTCAGCAAGAAGCGTTGTACTGGAAAGGTTACCGGCCTGCTGCATCTGCATCATCAGCTGCTTATATTGAATATCGTCAGCCATCTTGAACTTGCCCTGACGAACATTCACTTTTGGCAGGCGGAAGAAACGGGACAGTCGGGTCGTCAACCAGTCCAGAAATTCGTTGTGAAATTCAATTATAGTCAAAAAATGGTTTTCAAGAATTCTTAGACTGACAGACGATCCCGACCAATTTAATCCGCCAAAAATCATTTCTATAGGGACACCCAATCCTCCAGCAATTTCTTGCTGCGTAAGCTTGATCTCATTGGTGATCATAAGGGCCCGGGCATCACCACCCATGTTTTCGATACCAACAGGAACAGGCATAACGCTTACCCTATTGGGGTCTTGCCGCCATGCCTTGATTTCATTCTCAACTTTCTTGCGCCAAGAACTGAGGTCTAGGGATACGTAGGGACTCGTATCTGAGTTCTGCTGGGGGAAAAGAATACGCAGGGGAACAATGTGCTCCAGGGCGATAGCCTCTTGGCCCTTGCGCAAAACCTGCAGATAATATGCGTCCTTGATGACGGGAAGAATGACTGGCATACCCCATCCCATATCGCTGTCTGATACTGAGGCACGCTTAAAGTGGAAAAGGTTTTCCGACTCAAGCTCTACATTCTTCTGCTCCTTTACGGCCTCCACAAATACCCAAGGAATAGTGTCGATGTAGCCTTTCTTGCCGGAGGCGATAGCCTTCTTCTCGCGGTTCGGTATCTGATAGATATAGCTGCTGGTCCCCGTAATGGCATTGTAATCAATGCTTATATTGGTTGGATTCCAGCGCACAAGCTTGATCTTCTTGCGATTCCGTATGGTCTTGTCAACAACTTTGAATTCCACATCCTCAGCCTTGCATTGGGGACAATTGCCCCTGAATACCCACCGTGTAAACTTCCACTCTACCTTGTTGATGTTCGTAGACTTTTTACATGACGGACACTCAAGCATGCGAATGAATGGATAAAATATCGAGACGAAGCAATTACCATAGACGTTATAGTCCAAATTGGCTTCAATCTGGAAACGACGAATCTTGAGGTTTTCCTCAAGCATCTTCTTCCAACGATCCTTCGTCGTCTTGGTTAGCTCGGTCTCGCCAAAAGCCTTCTCATAAATAAGATTAGTGATCGGATACTCAGAAATCTTATATATGATCGGCGAAATTATTGAGTTGGAATAATAGAAATACTTCGTATACCTAAATAGCGTCTTAATGCTGGGCGGTACATACGTACTGGCAATATCGAAATAGGGGTTCGGGTACTTGAACCTTCCTCTCTCAACAGCGCCACCTGCTCCAGCGGCTGTGGGTGTAACTGTTGCGCCACAACTCATGAATTACCCCTTTCCCTTCTCAAGGACGGCATTGGATTTCTCCCGCATGAAATCCACATAATGCCGTACTGAATTTAATCTTGCAAGCTGAACACCAATGGCATCCTCTTGTATCTCAAAGTCTTTCATGGAGCTCCATTCAGACCACGCCTTCTGGACAGCTATCTCCAAAGCAGAGGCAACATCCCCTTGTGCAAAACTCAACTGCATGGGAAAGGCCACGTAGCCATGATTCAAGCAATTAGCTCTTACGTAAGCCGCCACCTCATCATCGAACTTTTCAACGCGTATGCGAGAAGACTCCTCCACAGACCAAGCCATTTGCGCTGGAGAACACCCCTCCATCATATAGAAGCTCGTTATCTCATTGTTCAGCGCCTTGGTGATGGCCTCGAAAATATGCCACTCCTTCCAGTAGTCGTCTACAAGCAGAAGCGTGGCGACGGCGTTGATTTTCTCTTTATTCACAGGATGAATATCGGTATCAAAATCCATCTTGATTGTCTGCCATTTGGTCTCTGGCTCCCAATCAAGCCACTCAGTGCCATATTCATTAGTGAGAATGTCCCCAAGAACACTCGCAGCGATGTTAGGGTCAGTAAACCGCACATCACCGCCCACGATCTCTATCTCTGCTGCTTGCTTTTCAAGTGTGTCAATTGTCACAGACAACTCCCGCCATAAGTGCAGTGTGTGTAATAACTTACATATCTCCAGCCATGCTCATTATAACTTCCTGCTCCGGCTTGGGCAGACTCTGGAATATCTCCATGGGGGCGTCTGCAAACTGAGTACAAAAGTCATCGCTAAAGGCCGTCTTCAGAACTCCGTTATCCACAAGGCCTTGCAGCTGTTCCGCTGTTATTGTCGCACTGCCCACTTTGGCTACCTGAGCCATCTTGACGCTCTCAAATGTGCTGCGGTATGGGTCCCGGATGCCCAGGCTCTTGTCCCAATGCTGATCCAGGCGATTGGTTTTGTCAAAGCGCTCAAGTTCCTGCGCAAATTCCTCTGCGCCCAGAGATGCCTTTTTCTCGAATAGGTGTTGGAGGGTGCGAGTGGCCATCACATCGTCCTCCAGGAGGCATGAGCGCTCATGAAATGCTGACTGGAGGAGATTGCCAAAGCCTTCGCCTGCATACTTACAAATACTTGAATCACCCAGGCTCTCATCATTGGCCTTAGCGCGATCAAGGACATTGCTGGCGAACTCATGCCTATCAGCCGGAGTAAACGACATATGGTGTTCATTAAAGTAGGCGGCTGCTCGTTTGACCTGCTCGGCAGAATCAATGGGGTAGCGACCATTGAGGGCAAAGTTGCCTTTACTGGCTATCTTTTGCATGGGCCTTGACATTTCAGACAAATCTATCACATTGCCTTTAGAGCTGGCATTCTTTTCCAGGGAACCTCCAGGAAGCCCAAATTTACTGCAAGCCGCTGATATATTTGAACTTACAATATCGCAGGCCTCCTTGGGGAGCTCGTCAGCCACGTTCTCAAAGTAAAGCTGTGAAAGCACAGTGGCATCAGGGGTATGGACCGGATACTTGCGAACAGCTCGTCCCGTCTTGGTAAGAAATATCCCCGCGAACTGATCATCCGTAAGGGCAGCCACCTTGTCAGGGGGGTCCAAATGCAAAGAACCAACCTTCTCTAAGTTGGCCTGTAGAAGCTTTTTGGGAATATCGTCATATACGTCAAGGACGCGCCCAGCGATACTGAACATGAGTTCTCTCCTTTTTTGCACAATAACTTGCCACATTATAACTTAAGCACAATCAACAGTCAAGGTGGGAGGTAGACATGTAAATATTTATGGCATAAGAAAAATATCGTAAGTACATACCCCAACACATCTTAGGAGATAAAATGACGGAAAAAGAGACTTCAGACCAGGGAAGACCAACAGGCGATCCGCCCAAAATAGAGGGGAATGAGGACAAGCCGACACCCAGTATCCCCGGCAAAAAGAAAGTGTCTAAGAAAAAACCAAAGAAGAACGAGAGCAACGCGAAGCCCCCTCAGGCCTATGTCGTGCTTAGCGGACTAGCCTTCGACGGGACTACGGGTACAGCAATGGTAATATGCGACAAGAAGCAGCTGCCTACGGCAATAAAAATAGTGCAGGAAGCAGAAGACCAAGAAGCTTCCGTGCATCGCCTGGGTCCCAAGGTAGAAGTTACCGTAGACGTACAGGTCAAGGAGGTAAACAACAAGGAGGGGAAATGAAATTTGTGTGCGTGGAATGTGAAAACGAAAGTAAGTTTATGGCCACGGCGAATGCTCAACTGCAAGTGATTGTTGACGGGAGGGGTAATGTCGTGGACCCAAGGGCGTCAGATCAAATCTTAGATAACCTGACGCAAATCAGGCCATGGAAATGTAACGTGTGTGGCGCAACCGATATTAAGGATATGGAGGGCAAGGATGACAGCAGTACTTGAAAAGATCAGAAAAATCGAAGACGAAATGAATGACATGTTTGTTGAGAGGCAGGATGTGATCAGGGGATCAATCGCTGCTCTACTCAGCCAAAAGAACATACTGGTGCTTGGAGCACCAGGCACATCAAAGTCGATGCTTGCACGCGAGCTATGCTCTCGCATTGTCGGCAGCAAGTACTATTGGTATTTGATGACCAAGTTCACAACGCCAGAAGAAATCTTTGGTCCGTTTTCTCTCCAGGCGCTGAAGGAAAGTAGATATACGCGCATCACAAAGAACCGCCTGCCAGAAGCGGACATCGTATTTCTTGATGAAATATACAAAGGCAGCTCCGCTATCCAGAACACTCTCCTCACAGCCATTAATGAACGCAAGTTCGAAAATGACGGCAACGAGATAGACATCCCTCTCCAGACTCTTTTTGCAGCTAGCAATGAAATGCCTGCGGATGCAGAAGAACTCGGCGCGTTCCATGACAGGTTCCACCTGAAATATGAAGTCCGCTACATCCATGAACGCTCAGGTTTTGTAAAGATGCTGAGGGGGCGCTATAACGACTCCAGATTCCAGACGGTAGCCGATAGTGAAGACCGAACCACGATAACATTCGATGAGCTTCAGACGGCTCAAGAAGAGATCATAAAACTGGAAATGACAGAGGAGATATACGAACTCTATGACAAGATCAGGTTTTCGCTTGCCCATGGCGGTGTTGTTCCATCAGACAGATCCTTTACGGTATCGCAGGATGTAGTGAAGGCCGAGGCATGGTTACTCGGCCAGAAAGAAGTCATACCAGAAGCGCTGGCGATCTGCAGCCATATGTTCTGGGACGATCCCAAACAACAGCAGGAAGTAAAGAAAACAGTATTGAAGGCTGCCTGCAAAGAGCTGCTCGAGCTGGAGAGCGCTTATGAGCAGGCAAAGGAACTCATACGGCCACGGGTCAGCCAGGACGATGGTGGAGAGGTAAAAGAAAACCTCGAAGTAAGGAAAAAGCTCCGCAACATAACAAAAACGCTCAAGGAGGGTATCGCTTATGCAGAGAAGAAGGGTCTGCCGTCATACAAATACAAGAGCATGTTCGAGTCTGTAAAGAATCGTCTCTTCCAGATAGAATCCGACATGCTGGGTGATGACATTGACGACATCCTTGGAGAGGAGGTATTAGATGGCGCGGCGAAAGCGGAGTGACCTATCAAAACACACCATAGAAAATGACCTCTATGACCGATCTCATTTCGAATCCATCCGAGAAGAGTCGGATAAGCTCAAAGATGCCGAAAAGTTCTGCCGAGGCAAGTGCCCCCAGGTAGAGTTCCTATCCCAAGATTTCTATTCTGCGCTATACAAAGCCGCCCCCCAAAAGCTTGACGACAAACTTGTAAGTCACGAAGTGGAAGTACACAATGAACTCGTCAAGCAGTTATTGGAGCATAAGGAATATGAAAAACTTCGGAATTTCACCTTCCTTGATGAATTTGCAAGCGCCATAGGACTAGTTCCCCTGATGAAAGAGCTCGTCTCAGCGCTTCCCGACCCTCCACCGCCAGAGCCGGAAGGAGGAGAGGGCGATGGTAATGGAGAAGGCGATGGCAAGAGCAAGGGGAAGGGGAAGGGGAAGGGCAAGGGGAAGCCCAAAAAGCAGAAGATAGATCCCGAAAAACTGAGCCAAGCCATGGAGAAGGCATGTAAGAAAGCATCAAAGGAAATAGATGACGCCAACTCCTGCATGAATGGCTGGGGAACAGAGCAGGGTCAAATCCAAAAGCTCCCGTTCAAGGAGAAAATGGCACTCCGTGACAGGCTAGCAAAGTCTGAGAAGATGAAAAGGCTTGCCAAGATGGTCGGCAAGGCATCCCGAATGGCCCTCTCTGCGCAAAAGACCAAGATTAAGCATGGTTCTGATGAGGTCTTTGATGTAGAGATTGGCAATAATCTAGCCAAGGTTCTCCCAAGTGAGCTCATGCTACTTCACGCATCGGAAGAGTCAGAGATGGAATTCTGTAGAAAATTCACCGAAGGCAAGCTCATGCAGTATAAGCTACGCAGTGTGATCAAAGAGCAGAAAGGGCCCATCATATGTGCAATTGACAACTCCGGTTCGATGAGTGGGGAGCGTGAGGTATGGTCAAAAGCCTTCGGGCTCGGACTGCTTGAAATAGCAATCAAACAAAAGCGCAAGCTCGTCATACTTCACTTTGGATCCTCTCGTGAACTACAGCGGTTTGATTTCTCACACAATGACGCCCCCATTGAGCGCAAAATAGACTGTGCTGAGTTTTTCTTTGGCGGCGGCACCGACTTCGATACCCCGCTCACAACATCCATGGATATTGTTAATGAAGAACTACCGAAGGCAGATATTGTGTTCATCACTGACGGTTGCTGCGGAGTAGAGGATACGTTCCAAAAGGAGTGGTCTTCATGGCGCAACAGAAAAGAAGTCAAGTGCTACGGTGTGTATATTGATGAGTACGATAACGATATCCCAGAGATCCTGGACGACTTATGTGATAAGGTTGTTCATGCTAAGGATCTGCTACGTTCTGGGGAGGAGTACCAAAGAGAACTATACGAGGCCATATAATGAAAGACATCGATAAATGTAGCTACATCTGCATAGAGTGCGCCAGAAAGAATGGTGGCGTGTGGCCAGAAGGGCATGTGGCCACATTTCACACGGCCACATGCGATTGCTGCGATGAAGAAAAAGGACTCGCCAGCGTAGGCGACTGGAATTGGCCAGATGGCAAAAAGCGAGGGATGAGGGACTGATATGAGATATAGGCTTAGCTATGGAGACAGGACAGTCGGCGTTTCTGATCTAAGACCATTCAGAAAGAGTCTTGCCTTAACTATTGCCGAAGGCAATAAGGAAAGAATACTAGCGTATTTCAAGAGCGAAGAACATGCCAAGCTCTTCGATGATTTCATATCAAATCTCCCCATACCGTTTCTCGAAGATAACATTATTTGACCGAGGCGGCTGCGAAGACGGCAGTCGGGGGAAAGCCCCGTGAGAGAACCGGATACTGAAGGCGATTCCGGCCAGCCGCCAAGGTCATTTTCAAACGGAAGGGGGTATAAGATTAATATTACTGACCCTTAAGGAGGACCCATATGCAATACAACGACATGACATTTGAGGCAATGCGACAACAGCTCGATGACAGGGCCGAGCACTATCGAGATGAATACATCCCGGCAAAAGCTATTCGAATGAACGAGGAAAATGGAAGTATAGTCCACTCAAAAGAGCAAGCCGGGGAAATCGTAATCAAGGAATTTGAACTGCTGCCGTGGGGTCTATCAACACTCGGCATAAAGCTCGGCATTCCGGTGCAGTATGCACAGAAATGCCCACCAGATCTTCGGGCCACAAACTTCAATTATTGGCTTGACCAATTCCCAGACAAAGAATTCTTTGTGCGATTTGATGGGCATCCAAATGGTGCAACCGAAAAGATACGCGCCGTCCTGAGCAAGAAGTATGCTGACTTCCCGAACACACAGCTTGCCAGGCTACTGGAGAACCACACGGACAGCGAATATGAGTTTACCGTCAACTACAATGATGATGGATGTCGCCTTGTCGGAGACATCGTAAGTAACTCTCCAAAGTTCTCCAATGATGATCATGCAGCAGGCATCCACATGGTAAACAGTGAGGTCGGAAGGCACACACTGGTATTTGAAACGCTCATTTATTCCAAGGCGCTTAAGTCTGGAGTGATCGTCAGGGAGTGGGGAGGATTCTCTGAGAAACACATCGGCAACAAAGAGATACTTGCGGATGCATTCAAATCATCTATGGATAGCATTATGAAAAACTACGGGAGGGCCATACAAACACTCGATGATCTGAAGAACATCAAAATCGAAGACGCCGAAGATATGCTTGCTGTAATATGCGACACACACAAGCTTAAGGTTTCCCAAAAAATCTCCGTAAAGCAGGCATGCGCAGCTGAAAGTCCCAAGACATTGTATGACATCGTAAGCGTTATGACAAGAGCATCAACTGACCCAGAGCTGAGTGTAGATGACCGTGAGGTACTGCAGCGAGTGGGCGGATCCATTATGATCAACTCTAAGCGCTATAAGCGCTGGCAGGCAACTGAGCCCGAGCTAGCAATGGAAAGGAGAGTGGGTTGAGCGAAGTCGCCGAAATGACGTACCATGACATTAACAAAACACATTTCATCACATCGCGAGACCGGATGAAAATTGCAGCAGAAAACTTCGAGCTCGCACAAGAACGAAAGAAAGATGCGCTCATGGAAGAGAAGGGATCTGAGCTCGAAAGACAGGGTCAGATCCAAACAAACTTGAATGATGAGCGCGAGAAGTTACTCAATCACATGGCAAACCTGAAGGAAAGCCTTAAGAGGCCGGATCCGACTCCCGTTCCAAAATTGTTGGGGTATAAGATCCAAAACCATGATGGCATAAGGCTCACATTCGGGTATAAGTATGGAAGAAAGGAGGAGGGTGAAGTATCAATAGACACTACTATCGCAGGAATCTTCCAGAAGACAGGAAGAGCACAGATCTCATCAATGAAACAAAGCAAGAAAAAGACATACATTGAAAAGGGAATTGACTTCGTATTGAGTTTCCATTCAGACACGATCATACAGTTCCTAACAATGGACGAGTTTTGCGAGATGAAATCAGCATTTATTGGAAAGCCATGCCTTAGCCATATCCATGGCCTGATAAGGGAGGACCCGATAACATCAATATCAAAAGGGCAGGGCTGCGTGAAGCTTACGGTGGCTGATGTGGAACATGACATCGGCGAACCAGTGGCTATCGCAGCAGACAAGGCGGCCATATGGGGATTTGATCCGGGCTCTGGATCTTTCACCTGGATGTGGTTCGACAAATCAAAATAGCCCACGGATATCAAGTATTATCTGGATTACAAGGATCTCATAGGTGAAGCACACTCATGGCCCATCGTTAAGGAGAGATATCATGGAAGGGCCCGACTACGAGAAGATTCTTAATACGGCACCAGAAATACTTCATACTTCAAAACCGCTGGACGAAAGTCTGACTGCGCGGATCACGACAATAGCCAACAAGATAATCTGTGTGTCAAGTGCCATTATGTCGTTGTCAGCTTTCGTGGCAAAGACAATCAACAGGCGCTAGCATTGATACCGGGGATTCACGTCCCCGGTATTTTTTACTTACTAGTATGGTATAAGATATATGTACTCGAATGGGGGTAAAGGCCGGAAGGAACGCCGGTTCCCATCGCGTATTTCTGACTGGCTATACCGTCTAGTGCTTGCGCACCACTAGGTGGCTCTGGCCCAACGGCACTTGGCCACGCCGTTGCATAAGGAGGCGCTTACCTGAATCCTAGGCGGCGGGAAAGGGGACATTTTGGAATGTCGTCATGCAGGGGGTGGCGGTACCGCTTCCCCCTGCAACTTCAAGGGGGATGCAATGAAGCTAAGGGAAGCGCTTCGCGGGATGAGCGCAATGACACAAGTAAAGTGGTATCCCGTGACTGCTCGAGTTGATCGCCGAGCAGAACCCTCACGCACTGCATAGTGCGTGCTACAAAAGAAGGCGCTGCAGCCTTCTTTTACCTATTAGAGTCTATTCCCAAACTGGTCCCTAGGCGGAACCGGCAGGATGGTCATCATGCCGCGATATTCGGTGGTATTCTGATCAGGAACCTTAGCAAACTGACGGAAACTAAGGCTGGGTATATACATGATCAACTCGGTATTCTTGATAAGCTCAACCTTGAAGCGCCCATCATCATCAGTATAAACGACAACCGTGTTTGTCGAAATAGACGTAGGATTCCCAAGCTCGGGATCACTCAGGTGATGTGGGATGAAGTGGATTTCCCTATTATCAAGAGGAGTCTGGTCAGCCTTGAAAAGCTGCCCATATACAACACAGGTGTCAGCGCCGACGGGAGTATACGACTCAGTTTCTTCCACAATACTAAAGTACACCACATCCTCGTGGTCTACATTGTCAGCCGTATACTCCCATTTGCTTAGCCACAAGCCAAGAGGAGCGTCGTTAGGCACAGGCCAAATAGCAGTATAGTAACCAGTGCTATTTCGTACAGCGGTGATCGGTGTGACCAATTTTTCTTGGCCCGACGGATCCTTAATGCTCGTAATTTCGACATCACCTGTTGCGTCAAATGGGGCTCCTTGGCGATCAAGGAGGACCAACTTTATCTCCGCCGAGTCACCACGAGTAAAGCGGAGATCTGCAATCTCTATGTCTTCTCTAACATCACATAGAAACTGTTGGCTTACTCCAAGTTCGCTTTGGGTTCGAGAGTCTGACGAATAAGCGACCATGATACGCACTTGCGTTATATCGCTGACGTCATCCTCAAAATCCAGATAAGGATCCCATACGAGATTATGCGATATCCCGTTAGGAGCCGTCTGGAGATCAGTCGTGCCATCATGCCCCGGGTCATTGGGGAGGAAAGAAATGTTCTTCCCATCCGTAAACGTCCCATCAAGTGTATACTCAGCCTCCACAACGTGAACTGGCAAAAAGTGGGGTTCGTAGACGATCAGGCTGATGTCTACCGGGCCTTTGCCAGCTCGCTGCACAGGAGCAGGATACAGTTTGATGCTTGGTTTAGCACGCCGATATATTATAGACGCATAAACCTGAACCACATCGTTCAGCGCGTCTCTAACTTCAAGCCAAGTGCTTTTCACTCCCTCATTCGCATTCCCCCCGTATCCACGAAGATCCCACGACAAAACACTCGTAGCAAAAGGCTGCCACGATGCCCATGAAAAGCCGTTATTACTGATACGCATTTCAGTTGCACCCGTTGCAGAAATAGTTAGATCCACAAGCAGATCACCTGTAATCGTTGCAGCACCATTAATCTGAAGCGTAACATTGCTAGGCGGCATCTTCTAATCTCGCTATCTCAAAGGCCTTTTGGGCGAGGAAAACGTAGTAATCGTCTGACGTAAAATTTATATTTCCGTATTTAACATGAAACTCATCGTGGCAGTCCTTGCAAAGACACGCGCCATTGCTGAGATCGAGCCTGAGATCACGAAACCTGGCAAACGACTTAATGTGGTGAGAGCATAAGTTCCCGCCAACACTACCGCATGCACGGCATGTATAAGACGCCAATTCCTTAACACCAATATTCCAATGCTTATAGCCAGGGAGAAGCTTTCTTCTTTTTTTCAGTTCCCTCTCTTCCATGGTTACACTATGGTCATAGTTGGGATGATCGGCTCCGCGACGGTATCTCTTACAATCACAACTCGTTGTCTTCCCCTGCAGCAGTTGGTTCTTCCCAACTTCAACTTCGACGCCACAATCACACTTACACAGCCAAATTTGCTGGTTATTCTTGCGCTTGCCGGTATCATGCATTACGGTTAGCATGCCAACCCTTCGTCCAGATATATTTATGCCGCTTCCTGTGTGAACCTCTTTTGTGCGCTCAATACAATAGCACCCACAACTGCGCACATTGCCACAAGTAAGAGATCCTGTATTGGCTTCAGTTGTGCGGCCACAAGAGCAAGAGCACCTCCACCTGCGCTGCACTTTTCCGCCTGGAGACCAATAATCCTTAGCCCTCCCTATTACGGTAAGACGTCCAAACCTGCGACCAATCATTTCAAACGTCTTCAGGCACCCGCAGCTCTTCACGCCTCCACTTGTTAGATCGGCAGACACGACGGTCTTTTCTTTACCGCACTCACACCGAACAACCCACGTTATCCTGGACCTGCCGCCAGACGTGATGTGTGGCTCTCCCTCATAAAGCACGGTGAGTTTTCCAAACTTATGCCCTGTCAAGTCTCTTTTCTTCGCCATTAAAATGGATACTCCATGGGCAGTATCTCGCCGTAGTTAGCGAGATCCTCTAGTTCGATAAGGTCCATGTCGGGAACCTGCACATGGCACTGATATCCAGTCTGCTTTATCGTGAACATAATCAGGGCCAACTTGGCGACTGGAACCTCAAAGATTCCTCTATAATCGGTATAGGCGGCGACCTCTTTGCGCGTCAGAATATTGCCTTGGGCAAAACGTGGGAGGTCTCCGAAGCGCCCCTTTCTCCTCTTGACCCCTGGCACCCACCCAGAATCCACATAGTATGCGATCTCAATTGGCTCACCATCTGATGGGCTACCATCTGGATTGACAACGCTGCCGCGAATGATACAGACATCGGCAGGATCGTATCCTTGTATCGGATCGCTCATTGAGCCTTCTGCCCCGAAAGAATCCACGCAGGCCACCTTGTACCAATCATCTAGGGTGCCAACTGGATCAATATAGAAGGTGTCGGTCACGCCAGTGGCAAGCAATGCATAACTTACATTGTCCGGACTTTTATAAACATTGAAAGATTCGCGTCCAACAACGTCATCCCATTCAATACGAATCTCATTAACTATAGCCATAATAAACCTTAGGCAGACTGGGCCAATCGAAACGCCTCTTTCGCTGCAAACTCATAATAATCACCACGAGTACATGATCTCTTCCCGTACATTATGTGGAACGTAGAATGGCAGTTAATACACATTGTAACGCCGTTATCAATCACGTATCTTAGTGCTTTACATGTTGAATACGGAGCCAGGTGATGCGACGCCAGTCTTGCTGGATAAACCCCACATACCTGACACGTAAAGCCGTCACGCTCCTTCACGAGCCTAGACCATTCTGCATGCCTCGGATCTAGCCTGCGGTCCTCTCTATCTTCATTTGATATATCTGAATTCCATCTAGGGTGATCCTCCCCAGTTCTCCTCAATAGGCACCCGCAACTCCTTACGGAGCCACGACGTAAGACTGGCAACCGTGCAATATATGTATTTCCGCAATCACAATCGCATATGTATCGCCGAACCCTTTGGCCATTACTATATATAATTGGATCCGTCTCTGACATTGCTACCAACAAACCGAAGCGCTCACCGGCAATATCGCGCTTCAGGTTTTCCCTGCATGACGGGCAGCCATTGTGCTCCGACTTGACCTCCTGAGTCAGCCTCTCACATATTTCTCCACACAAAACGCACTCACATCTCCATAATGCCTTTCGCCCCTTGCTGCCAACACGACTGATAACTTTAAGTATACCAACATGCATTCCAGACAAATCCTCTGCATTTGGTGAATGGGCTAGGCAGCCGCAAGACTTTGTATTTCCCGTAACCAAATCAGATAGTGTGACCAAAGACTCCATCCCGCAATCACAGCGCATACGCCATAGGCGACTTCCACGCTTTTTCCCTACGTCTTCTATAGCAACAAGCATTCCAAATCGCTGTCCAGCTATATCCTTCCTTTGGAGCTTCGCCTTCTCTTTATTCCTATCAGTACGAAGACACCCACAGGATTTTGCATGACCACTCCTCAGGATGCTAGTACTTTTCTCGAGAATGGAACCACAATCGCATACACATTCCCACATATATCCGTGCTTGCCCTTGCCAGCGCTACGCCGAACAAGAAGCCTATGAAAGCGTTGACCTGTAAGATCAATTGCCATGTCTTCTCAATGCCCTCAAATTCTTCGGTGCCGGAAGAACAGCATCGCCCAAGGCATCCATCGTCCTCCAGGGGTAATAGATGCCGTTCATTTTCAATCTGAAGAAATACTCTACCTTCTCACCGGCATTCTCATCGATGTAGTAGGTGAAGTATATGCTGGACTCGTTCTGATCACGCCGAATCCCAATGGGCTTCGTATCCATAGGAGACTCCCAGCCATCTTTGCCAAGAATCTGCTCCTGACGAGCCACAATGCGCTTGAACTCACAAAATGCAGGAATGCCATCTTCCGGCATCATCACTGCAAGGAGGTGTGAACTTCCAAAAACTTTTACCGAATAGCCGTGAGTCATTATGGCCCCAGTATGTAATTGACTTCGAGTGTGTCGTTGACGGCACTATTTGGAAGCTGTTCGGGGAAGACCAACAATCTGAATGTAGCCAATCCTGGCAATTCTGCCACAAGATTACCCATAATCTTTGTGCCATTTAGAAATACCTGAAGCGTTCCAGAAACATATGTTTCACCTCCAGGAATGCCAAAGGTGTCGTTTACTCCATCCATAATACCGGTTGGGATAACATCATATCTGTGCGTGTGTAGAAATGGAGAAATAGCATTGATTCTATTGTCCAGCCCAACAAGATTCCGGTCTGATGGAACGGCAGTATCCCAAGCCGTTCCCTTTATATCTGCAATGGCATTTATCACTTCTGAATCTATTTCTCCAACGATCACACCTTCTTTCAGGAGGGCATCTATTGGAAGTGCAGCCAGAGAGTTTTCGGTGCCATATTTTATGATTATCGGCTCATTTGGAGCAGCCGAAAGTTGAACATAGGGATTGGCAAACCACACCTGGCCAACAACCGAGTTCAGGCCAGCTGCATCATCGGTAACCCCAGTAACAGTTATGGGTAATTCGTGGCCATCGGTATTGTAAACTGCAAACAGAGAATTTGGATTATCTCCAGGGTTAGTGCCCACATAAGCACGTTCAGACGCTGTTACCTGATAATGGGAAGTAGTCACGGGTACACCAGACTGCTCACTGGTGGGATCAGCAATAGGCTTATTGGCAAACTCCGACAATGCCACCTGTACGTTGGTTCCGATCAGTGGGCTTGGAACGGGGTCAAACCCCACATTGCCAGCCTTGTGATAGGCCTGATTATCACCTACATCATGCAAGTGATCGTGGACCTGGGCAGTTGTCCTGTCCAGGCCCTCGATACGTTCCAGGTCGTCTTCAACGTAAAAGATACTCGTGTCAAGCTGTTTGCGCGGTATCCGATGCAGACTCATGTTGTACCCTTACTTTCTAGAGACCGTCCTCATCCTTGCGTTGCAGCTTAGCCTCAATCAGGCCAGCAAGATAATCCGAGCTCTTTTTCTTTAGTCCAGAGGTAGCAAGGAATGTATTGAGATAGTCAACTGCCTTTGCAAGCTTGTCCTCTTTTGACGGCGCTTCACCATCTGCCTCTGCCTTATTCTTAGCCCATTTCTCCACTGCATCAATGGCCTTTTCGACGTACTCTTCAACCATCGCTTTCTCTGTCGCGCCAAGCTCAATGCCAAACTTCTTAGCCAGCTTATATGCGGCGTATGTGACAAGCGCCATTAAGGCAGGCTTAAGAATCTCAACGGCAAGAATTCCGAGCTGAGCAATCAAGGCCCAAACATCGGTTGCACCCGAAGATGCTACGGCCTCCGCACCCTCAGCCGCAGCCTCTGCAGCAAATACCATGGCATTTGACATAGCCAGCACAGCCATAAACAAAATCATTCCAAACTTCTTCATCGTCCTTCTCCTTTTAAAAAAAGCTATGGCGTTGCACCTACAGTGCAATCAACATCCATACCTCACAAATTCTTCCTCACGACCATTCGGCTTCGCATACGCTCCACAGGAGTACAAGCGCTCTTTGCCATGCCATCATAGGACTTCTCCTTGGGCAAAAGCAAAGATACCATCACGCCGAGAACCTTTCCCTCGTTGTCCAGCAGTGGCGATCCAGACATCCCCGGGTCCATTTCTACTGTAGTTAAAATGATATCAGCAGTCTTGCCGTCTGTAAAGCGCCCACATACGTATCCAGGGCGACTTGTATATTTGTTGGCAATGTATCCATGCCCACTAACCGGGAAATGTCGCCTGGGAGCCTCCTTCTCGAGTGTGCCAATTGGCACAGATTTATTCGAAAGCTCGAGAACTGGTCCATCATAATTTGTTGTTCGTAAAACCCAGACATCGTCTAGGAATTCACTCCAGCCTTCTCTGTTTTTTTCTACGGCATGACGCGCAGTCACAAAATACTTACGCCCCTCATGGCTAACATAGAACCCAGTGCATAGTCCACCGTCATCATTCTTGAAGATGACTATCGCACCATTATTAATGGCCACTTCAGAGTGCTTCTCGATAGGCTGCTCTTCAGATATACACCCCGCAAGAGCGAATATAATCACTAGGCATAACAATGCGTTCCTGATCATGGATTACCTTTTCTGCTGCGCCATATTCTGCACACGATCCATGTTTTCCTGCCTAAACTCCTCCAGGCGTTCAGAACGTGGACGTTGCAATATAATGGGCACCTTAATTCGAGGCGTCTTCTTTATGGCAGTAGGCCTAGGAGCCTCCTCCCCCGAATCTCCGCTGGCCTCATCTGCGTCATCTTCATCTGGAGTAGAAGGCGCTTCGCTTTCTTGCATAAGCCTCTCGAGATGAAGTAATTCGGGATCTATCTCTTTCTCGGTCATGAGATACATCAGTTTTTGATTCACCTTAGAATCTATCTCTAGGCTCTTGAGCTTCTTGTCCATGGATAAAAGAGCATTCCACTGGCCTTTGTCATCGGCAAGCTTGGTTTTTACAGACGCAAGATCCCCCTCTATCTTCACAATCCATGTAGCAAGGGCCGCCATCATAATCGGAAGCGATGCCATGATGACCTTGCCAATATGGCGTTCAATCCATGTACGAATGATACTCTGTTTCTCTTGTGTAACGGTCTCGCCCATTGGCTACCCCAACTAAGCTTTTGCCTCAACCAAGTTCGTTGTGGTATTATAGGCATAGTTGTAGACCACGGCTTCATTTTCGACAATAATCAAATCAAGCGGCATCGTCGAGTTTTGGGCCTCACCAAGGGAATTGCCCGTGCCAGGATCTATGCTACCGGGATCAGCAAAGTCTCCACCACCCTTAACATCTTTGGATGTGTCATCATATATCGGATACCAGGCCATCTACTTCTCCTTATATCTTTAGCGTATAGCCAGTTGGACGCGTAAACAACTGGACATTGTTATTCAAATCAGTCTGCTGGAAGACATAAATTCCGTTGCCATCATCCACGAGATCAAAGTATCCATTCCATGTTTCAAAGTCAGCTGCCGTGAAAGACAAGGCAATATATCCATTCACCTGCGTTGGACTAGCTCCAACAATAACACCAGGATTGATACCACCAAAGAACGCACCCTGTTTGTAAACATGGAAATACAGCTTGGTTCGCTCCAATATCGCAGTAGGTGCACCAAGGGCCAAGGATATGATTATCGGCGTATTTGCCGGGGGAGTTCCGCCATAGCTACCGCCAGCAAACGTGGCAGGTTCTACGGTTTTGTCCTGCTGATGAAACTCAACAAAGTCACTGCTGCCATCATTGAGAACCGCACCCACGAGACGCTTCTTGGTGTATAATCCGGGCAACACGGGAGACGTAGGTGATGCGGATAGAAGACCTGCCGGTGTGACTCCGTCATCAATAAGGTAAATATAATACCAGGTAAGGGCCACTTCCGATCCCGTATCAAGGCCATTTACGCCAGAGGCTGTAATGTCTATGGTTATATCACCTCCTAGAGTGATAATGTCAGATCCATCATCGAGCCCTATCTTTGATCCGCTCTTGATAACCACCTGAGCGGGATTGGTGCACAGCACTACGAGCCCCTGAAGAAATCCTCCAACAAGACTCTCAACTTCCAACGGTACCTGGTCAGGCGATAAACGTTTTTCGGGTGCCATCTTTAAATCTCCTTTATGGTCACGCTATAGGAGCAATAGCATGCGTACTGGTATTGTATTTGTAATTCGGAGTACCATCAGCCTGAAAGAGGTCTGCGGGAATGTCTCCATCTTGCGCCGCAGTAGGGCGCTTTGTGCCATCCTCAAAATCTGAAGGATTGACAAGAAATCCTGCTCCGACGATCTTGTCGGAATCCGACGAATCATACTGCCCATACCATTGTGTTGACATTTATATCTCCCTTTCCGCTACTCTATAAATTTATCTCATATGCCTGGATGTATAGGCTGATGGCCGCAGGCACAGCGGATCCGCTGTAAATCGAAAAGCCCTGACTCGGATCCGTTAGAAATTCGCAAGTACAGGACATTTGTTGGTCGCCACTCGTAATAAGACCTTTATTCAGTTGGCCGCTTGGGCGCAATCTTATAAGAATATCCGAATTCGAAGCCATAGAGCCTGCAGCGGTCATTTTCCGAGACAATGGAGGAAGATAGCTCGAGGCCGAAATTGGGACCCAATTATTATTCAACGCATTATACAATAAATGACCCACATCATACTGCACGTACAAATTAACTTGATCGAACAAAAGAAAGTCGCCAGCCCCATCATTCCTGATAGCCCCTATCAACCGTTTCTTGGTGTACCCAGCCGGAAGTGTCGGCGCTGTTGGGCTAACAGATAACAGGCTGGCAACCGTAGAAGTCGTTACGTTCTTAATGAGATACAGATAATACCAGGTGTTTATTGCTTCTGAACCAGTATCAAGACCATTGGCACCAGAAACAGTAATGTCGGCTGTAATATCAGAGGCAACATTAATAAAGGTTTCCCAATCATCAGAAAGAACCTTGGTATTTTGTTTGATCGTCGCCTGGGTCGCGCTTGCACAATCAATCACAAGATCGCGATATGTTTGACCTGGGGCCATCATTTCAGCGCCATCACTATGAAACTCGATGTTATGTGGCACAAGCGCTCCGTTAGAAGCGGGAACTATGAACTGAAGCACATCCCCAAGTGTGGCAGGATTCAATAATGTGACTGTAGTGGAATTTGTTTCAGTATATTCGTCAACATTGGTCAACTTTTTGCCATTACGAAAAACCAGAAGTGTATCGCTACCTACGGCATAAGTGCCCGTGGTGAGACTAAATACGGTCTGTGAAGCAGAAGCGACTTGTTTTTCATAGAGGTGAGCAGAACCACCGCCACCGCCGCCACCACCGAGATTGAAGAAGAATCTAACGTCACGGATATCCTGCTGAGATATGCTTACTGCAGCAGGCTCATCAATAAAGACTTCGGCAATAATTTGCTTGTCGGTGGGATACGCCGGGGCATCACCAAGACCCGATGCGGCCTCAACACCAGGAACAATAACTGCCGTCCCAGTATCATCCAATCCAAGAAGATCGTAACGTTCCTGGCCTGGAGCCGTTACAGGCGGAAATGTGAGTGCAGACGCAACGTCGTCAACAACTGTAACGACATCTGTGCCGTCAGACTTCACATATGTCCCCCCGTTCACAAATACCGTGTTATTGAGAGCGCTTTGCGGATCTGGGCGAAGCTCTATGAATCCGCTACGGTCTATTGTGTTTCCGAGGGTAATCCTTTCAGAGATATTAATAAGGTCGTTAGTGATAACTGTTGCGCCAGCCGGTACATATACCGTCGCCAAAAGAACTTTATGCGCCGGGACTGCTGCGGGGGGCAACGGAGGAGCTCCAGCGGTACCCTCAAGCACCTCATATGTCTGTGGATTATTGTCGCCGGTATACTCATGCGCTGCAAGTATCCAGTCAATCCTATCAAGGGTAGCATGAGGGGCAATCGTAACGGCATTAAGAATGTTTGCCGTCTCCTCAATCCTCACGCCCTCCTCGGTCATCAAAACCGAAGACCCCGTAGGATCTATATTGATATCGAGGTTGAGAGATGCGGGACCCGTCTCCGCAACATTATATCCACGATAAACCCTTTTTGTCGGCACAACACCTACGAAGTGATCGTTAAGGTATTCGGATTTTCTTGGGGCTCCATAGTCCCAAATTCTTAGCTGAGTCATCTAACTAGTCTCCACTAAAATGTTATTTTCCAACGAACTATGAGAGTCAAAGCGCCCTTGGTAATCACCCCAAAGGTGACCCTAGCAAAAAGCCTATTGTTGTTCGTAAATAAACCAGCCTCGCTGAGCGCACCAACACCTTCTCCCGGAAGAAAAGATGCAATATACTCAACCGAATTTGCAGTGGGCTGCGTTATAGACGTAATGAGCTTCTGGTCTATCTCATTCACCAACGCCACATCGCTCTCAGTCGGCGGGATCGGTATAGTGGGGTCACCAGGCACATTCCCCCCATCGCCCACCGCTATGTATGATATGGTCTCTGCAAAGTTCTGTGCAGCCCACGTAGCCATAATGTCATAGGCTTGATTTACAACAAGATTTGGCTTAATTGTTTCGACAACCTTACCCTTGTGGCAAAGCTGAAGGGTTACCTCGCCCCGGCATCGCCGTGAACTGGTACTCTTGAGATCCATAGAATTCTCCAAACTACTGGAATTATAGCGCTTTCCATCATATCAGTCAAGCAAAAACAAACTTTGTGCAACAACTGTCACACAAGCTGGAACGACACATTATCTATAGCAACGCCGCGATCCATAACTCTATAGACCGAGTCATCCTCATATATGTAAATATTCTCGCCTCCCGTTAAGGGAGCAAGGAACTGGATTGTTGTGACAGTCACCTCCTGATAGTCAACACCAGGCGTCTGTAATACGCTGTTCACCCACACGCGGAGCGTGTTGTCCCCGATTCGGTATGGGAAGGGTATCGTAAGCTCGGTCTGAGCCAAAACCCCCACCACAAAATGGAATCCAGCATCTGTGATGTCCATATTTCCGCCATCATCCCACCTCTCGGCATAATAATCATCCAGACCCATGTCTATTTCGCCACTGATACTATCAGTAGCACGTCTTTTAAATATATCATCTGTGCCCGGCAATTCCGTCAGCATGAGATACTTGGTATACGCTGGCTTGATAGTATCCAGATAAAAGATCATATCATCCAGGCTGTCCTCACTCTTAAGTAAGCTGGCATCTATGTTTACAACAAAAATGAACCACTTTATGAGGTCAAAGAATTTCTTATTGAGGGCCTCCAGCTCTGCCGGGTCGCCGGGGCCTCCATCATCCCAAAATCCACCATCGTCCAAGAACCCACGGTCATCCCAGTAACCCGTGTATGGCTCTCCACTTACAGAGAATTGATCCCACATCTGATAAAGGTTCGGGAACTGCTTATACCACTCAGGATTGGTCACATAATCCCATACCTCTACACCCGTAGCAAGGGGTTCAAATGCCCTGACATCCTCGCCAGCATTCACCGTGGGGACAAGGGGGCTTTCTACCACATACTTCGTCCCATCATCGGCAGCCAGAAGAACATCCTCGGCAGATACTGTTTCATCACGACGCACAACCGTGGTCTCGGTGGGAGAGAACGGCACGCCAAGTAAAATCTTGGACCCATCTTCAATCCTCTGGAAGGACGGCCCATTCCAATAGCAATACCACAAAGCCTTTACAGAGTTCAGATAGTCCAAACTGTTGTCACGAACAAACTGAATGGGCTCACCGAAATTGCTGGCAGTGGTGGGCTCATTCACGAACAGATTGGGTATCCATACCTCATCAAAGTCATAATTACTGTAGAGCCACCCAGGCCGCACCTCATGGCCCTCGCCCTCAATCGAGATTATTGTGGGGAGGTCAATGCCGTCCTGTAGCACGGGGGCCGCATAGATGAGAGGGTCAATCTCGTGCTTATAAAGATACTCCGGGACGTAATATTCAACCTCAACAATGTCGCCAGCAATGAGCTCTTCGTCAAATGTTATAACATTGTTTTCGGCCCCGGCAATGCTATAGTTATCGTCAAGGGTCTGTATGACCCCATTAATATAGATAACGTGTTTCCTCTTCCCTGAAAAATCTATGCCAAAGGGCAGCGTTAAAGACTGCGTCATAGAAGATAGTACGTTAGTATACCTAAGGTGCTTGTGCTGTTCTGGCTCCGAATCGTTGCGAATCCAGCGGAGCATAACCGTATCCCCAGCCTCCAGTGCCTCGCTCAATATTAGCGTCACGCTATTCGGCTCTGCCTGGAGGGCTCGGGGCTCCTTGGCACCATTAACCCATACCTCTAGGGGTGCGTTCTTATCACCAAATTGGTAGGGACCATTGCCCTCGGGCTCCGGGGCAAATGCATCTCCAGGCGCATTGGTCCATGTGTCCTTAGGGGCCTCAAGGGTCTCTTCAAATTGCCGGTGGCTGTGCAGCACAGGAGTTGTGATGTCGTGCCACTTGAGCATGATGTTATAGCCAAGGCCGTCGTCATCACGGGCCCCAAGCGCCTCGGTAAGCTTGACCTCAAATGGGTGCTCTGGGTCGATCTCAAAATCAACACCTTCTGTGAGAAAGACACCACTCAAGATAGAAGTAATGATCCGTATCTTGATTGCCTTCTCAACTATAACCCGATCCCCATCTACCAGGCTCGGAATAAATGTAATACTCTTATCGGTAGTCTCGAGATAATCTTCGCCCAGTATCTGGGGCGTGCCGTTACGAGTTACGGTAAGTTCATTTTCACCCCGGGTATAGATCCACGGAAGATCAATCTCGGCGACTTGAGAAGATGCCGTAAAGTCATAGATATTGTCGTCGGTGGGGTGCCCAGTATGGCATGACCCAAGATCCATGGTCGTAGCGCCAATCAAATCAAAGTACTGCTCCTTCACCTCATATGTGACAATTGGCACAGCAGATAGGATGGCGTCAAGTCGCAACCTATTGCCAATTACATCTGTTACGCGGTATAACTCGCCGCCAATGACGACAACATGACCAGTACCTATGTTGAGCGTCACAAAGTTGATAGTATTGTCTATGAGGTCTGTGTAGCCATCGCCCTCTACGAGCTCGCCAGTACTCCGCTCTTCAACGAAAGACGTAGTTCTTTCATACCAGTGGTGCTCATGCAAGACCTCATTTGAGACCCAGCTGTCAAACTCAATGTTCGGCCATTGATAACGCCAATATACGGGTACCGTACCAAGGGCTTTCGAAAAGTCTGACTGATATATCTGCAGATATTCATTATCCATAATCTGAGACATACCGCCCCAAAAGGTAGCGAGTTGGTCGCGCTGTTTGTAGTCCTTCCAAAAATCAGACAGTACGCGATAGATGAGTTCGGCATCAAACCCGGGTAATTGTATAGCCATCCTAGACCACCTTCGTCACTGTAATATTCCTCGGGATAAACTTCACGGTTCTATCTATAAGGAGTTCTGCATTTGAAATATCGGTGGTAATAGTTCCATCAACGTGATGTGTTTCGCCAAGCATCTCAAAGGCCAAAGCAACAAATTCCACGTTGAAGAAATAGACAACTGATATCATATCGGATGCCTGCTGTGGCTTAACAATAAATATTCCGTCGATATATTCCGTTAGAATACCGATGAGGTCGGATTCATCAATGTCTCCACGATATTCCATTTCGAGATCTACGAAGCACGGAACGGCCCTGCGCACCAAAAGGTCTGCAGTGATGACTCTATTCAGGAGATTATCGCAATATTCCTGAACGCCCTTCACGAGAGGATCGCCATAATAGTTTACCTGCAAAGTAGAGCCGATGTAGTACTTTGGCTGTCCCGGATCGGTTTGGAGCAGCTGTATCTGAACTTCTTCCTTGGTGGAATATCTATAGAGTGAATCAAGAACATTGATCTGATAATCTACACCCTCTTCAAGTGCGTCGCCAACCTGCTCCCTGGTCGCGGGATCAATCTCTATGAGTTTTTCAATGCCGACCATTGGCAGGTTAAAGGCAATGCCTCCTTCATAGTATGGGAGCGCCTCTTCTGATACTTCATTGATTTCTTGCGCTGGTGCCAAAACAACCGTTCCAGAGGTTATACCAGTAGAATCGATATAGATGTCAACCTTGCCACCGATATGGTAGGCGTCGTCCCTAACAAGGCCATCGATACCATAGGTTATTCCTGTACGATTGGTAAGCACGGAATCCAAAATCAGATTACTGGAGGTAACTGCATCAATCGAATGCTTCCCGGTGTCGGGACTATCTATAATGACAAGCTCGTGCCCCGGCTTCACGCCAAGGTCATGCCAATTCGTCACATTAGGGTCGCTGAACGAGTTGCCTCCAGCTATTTCGCCGGTAGTTTCCTCATTGACAAGCGTAAGAAGATCCAAGATAACAGGTATAACATCGCGCTGCATCTCTGGGTCCCCATATCCAATCGGGACAACCTCTCTTAGGGCCTCGAAATTTTCGAGCAAGACAGCCTGTATAGACTTTTTGATAACAAGGTCACGAACAGTAATGCTGTATTCGGCACGCTGCTTAAGCTGGGCATTATCTTCAACATCGACACCACTCGCAAATGAGGCCGGGTTGTCAACCTTGAAAATATTGTCTGGCCCACCTGACATAAACACAATAGAATTCGCATCTATGTTGTTGTCTTCACCCTCTTCCGTTGACTCTACAGTAATATCTGCATAAAAATATATCCCATCCGCATTAAGCGCTATCTCCTCTGCAAGAAAGGTTTTTGTCTCTATGGGATTAAAGGACTTACCGTCAGATGTCTGAAATTCTGTGTCAGTTGTCACGGTTATAGATACGGCTTCTGTTAGATACATGCGCACCGTACCGGTTGACTTCCCACCTCCTCGCCTAGACACGAAAATATTTGCCACAAGAGAGTCCATCTCTTCGTCTATCATAAGCTCATGGTTTTCAAGAGACATGTTCCTCTTGATGACATTTGCCTGATCCCTGTATGGCTGGACAAATATTGACGTAGGCTTTATTACCATGTCGCGGAAAGCCGTACCCTGACGAAGATCAAAGGTAGGAAAATGCTCCTGGATCTTCGTAATAAGAAACTTTTCTATAGGAAGCTCAAACTTCGCCATCACATACTCCTCAGACAGTCAGTGTCAATCTAGCATTTTCGCCAGCCACAGAAGTCAACCGCACAGTTACCTCCCATATGGCATTTTCAACATCAAATTGCAAATCTAAAAGAGTCAAGCTCTGAAGACTCTCAGCATCTGTATTAGCCTCCGTCTGCTGTAAGGCTATTATGTCTTTTTCAATATTAGAAAGCGCCCTTGCCACGTCAGATCTAGACCGCTCTTCGGTGATACTATGAGCCGCCGACGGGAGAATGTCTCGTATGCCCATGCCATAATCCGGAGAAAAGATGTCATTTTCCGGGCTTGTCTTTATCGCTATAGTTACAATTTGTATGAGCTTCCCGAGTCCGTTCACGTCCAAGGGAAATGAGGTAGACGTAGAAATAACATAATCGTATTCATTTGGAACCGTTACTCGCACATCAGACATTTTGGGCCTCCGCCTCCGTCTTAAACCTATCTATCTTGGCACCCACCTCTTGCACAGCCGGTATCTCTATGTTGATCTTGGCATCTAAGCCCAAGTCTTTGTATACCGTAAAGGTGGAAGCGAGTATATCTCTTGCCCTCTTTTGGTCACGAACAAAGATCAAGGCCTCCTGCATGGCGGCGAGGCCATTCACTGTAATAGCGCCCAAACCTTGCACGTACTCTATGGCACTTACCATAGACGATTCAAGCTGTCCCAGATATGTTGCATTCTGTGGTTTAAGCACAAAAAACTCGGACCAATTGCCCCTAGCAAAAAGATCATACGCCCTATCCATGCCTACCTCATCGAGCAACGACATCAAACTTGCCCCAACCTCTGAAATTGGTGCAGAAAAAGCATTCGTGATCGCCATGGCGCTTGTTATTTCATTGCTCCTTGCGATATTATCAGAAATCATCTGGGATACAAGATCTACTATTTGCGTTACAGGTATATCAGACGCTAGTTTCCTTCCAACCCAGTATTTCAACTGGTCTAATTGACTACGCAAAAGATCTATCCCCGAAAACGTTATACCCTGAAGTGGGATGGCAACATTTGTGTTGTAATCAGAAATATATCCGTCGGGATCAGTCGAAAAATAATCAGAAACAGACGTCGGAATCATGTTCATTTTTTCAACAATAGTAATGAGCTGCATCCACCATCTTCTCTCATAAATATAAATCTTAGATACAAAGCCCTGGCTTACAGCAAGATCCATTGAATTCATAATTGAGCGTATCTCGGCCTGTATATTGGTCATTATTCCCAAAACAGTTCCGCTAGAATCGTACTTGTCGTCAAACTGATCCATATAATCCTGGAGATTAAGGAAATGCTCATCGACTATACGATATTCGTCATCAACCTTTACTATTAGAGCGTCTAGCTCCTCCAGGGCCCCCATAATCTCCTGTACCCGATTAACAGCGCCCCCATTATCAACAAGAACGTCAGCGGCGGATTGTACATCGTTCTGCGCGAGCCCATATCTATATTCGTTCAGCACCCCTGAATAAATCAAGGTAGACCTAACGTTTACTAGCTTCGCGTCAGCACTATCAAGATATGCGCGTGCATCCCTTGTCTTTTGGAAGTGGTCGATAGCATAATACGAACTATCCAATGCCGCACAATTATCTGCGACAATTTGAACTACTTCGTTAAACCTGTCCATATAGGAGTTCACAGACGTACCATTATTGCGAAACAGCTCCAATGTCTTCATGGCAAAATGCCCAATAGTACTGGGTTCCTGAGACACCATCATGCCGATGATATTGAATACCTTGTTATAGAGACGATTAATCACGTCGTACAAATCCTCTACAACATCTTCGGCGGCGTCGAATGTCCCCCTACTAAAGCTATTGAGGCTAGTCGGCGTTCTACTGCTCGTTCTATTTGAAACACTGTTTATCAGATTTGCTAATTCCGAATCCCCGGTGATCTCCGCAAACAACTCACCGGGCCTTCGATTGACTACGTCTGAAATACCGGTGATCATCTTACTGTCTATCGCCTTATAAATGGCATTTATAACGAGTCCGCGAACAACAGCGTTGTCCTCTGGCAAGTTTGTATTCTGTATGATGATTGGATCCATTTTTGTCATTAAGGATTCAACAACAGAACCTACCATAAAATCCAAGGATGTATCTATCTCGTCAATGAACTTAACCTCCTGTCCAAGACGAACAAGTTCAACCTTGATGAACTTCCTGGCGTCTCTTTCAAGTTGGTCTAGTAAGGGTGATGCCATTATGCAAACCTATTAAACTTTTTCACAATCCTGCTCTTTATCAATCCGACCTGCCTCACGGTCTTTCCTGTCTTTGTTGCTATCTGTTCCAATGTGAGCTTCGGCTTCCCGTGCATGCCAGTAATGTAATCCATAACATTCTGCTCTTCTGGGGTAAGCTCATAATATCCGTAGTTCAAAAGGTCGGATTCGTTCCTAACCTCACTAAAGGCCATCTCTCCAAAGCTGGCTTCTAGTCCAAGATCTTTTCGTAGCTCTTTCTCCATGCGGCTAACTTCCCGCTGGGACCACTTAAGCTCATCGGCTAATTCCATAGTAGACGGCTCTCTTCCCTTAGACTCAGCCATGTACTGCTTAGTCTTCTTGAAGAGGTCTATTTTTGCTGCGCGACTTTCGGGAACACGGCCAATGTTCTGATAGGTAGTGACATACCGATATACCTTGCGCATATAGTTGTTCACATGCGTCCCCAGCTGGGCCCCCGCCTTCGGATTATATGTCTCGAATGCGTTAATGGCTTGCTTACGCGCTTCAGCCTCGATGGCGCTCTGAGGTATGGGGGCAGTCCTAAACTGATTGGCACGTCCAAGAATAATGGGATCCATAGACCGCAGAAGGTTCTCCAGGACAACGGGATCCTTCGTCTTCGACCATTGCTTCCACATATCAAATTCATCTTCTCTTGGCATAATCAACGTCCATCCATTACTCGGTTCTCACGAAGACCAACATCAGCATCATCCATGTACTTCCTGATTACCTTTTTACGTGACTCCAGGAAGTATTCGTTTGTAGAATTCAGTTCTGCAGGAAGAAATTCTGGAGATATAGTCCCCACGGAGGTAAACCCATAGAACTGCGAAAGATCTTTTATAGTAGCTATACTTCTGCGACGATAGGCATCCGCAAAGGAATACGCCGACCCAGCCTCTACGGCACTTGCATACTTTGAGGATCGTCTTTCCGTTTTCTTTTTGTTTTTGTCGAAGGGATTGTATAGACCCAATACCAGGTCCGATATTTTTGCCTGCTTTGCCTCCCCATCCATATCTGTTGCAGGGGTCTTATCCAGGTCCGGGGTGTCATACTCCAGAGATGAGGCCTTATCCCCCTCCATGGCCTGGCACCCCAATATGCCCTTGTATGTTTCATTCACCTTTTTCGGCTGGTACGATTCATTTAGCCATCCCGGAAAACCTGGAGCCTGCTCGCGGTCTTCTACATCGCTACCGTTCTTGACGCCAGGGTCTGACACCTCATATGACAAATTACAATCAAACTGGGTATATCCCCCTCCAGACGCGGTAATGGTATGATTGATATTGGCAATCACCCCTATAAACGACCTGCTTGAATCACAAACAAGAGCGGGAAAATTACATACAAGCCATGGATTCAAATCAGTAACAACACTGAGCGACCTGTTTGCATATCTTGCCATCTGGAATCTATAATTGACAGCCCTCATGGCAGCTAATCGCACTTCCTTGTCATCTTTAGATTCATTGAGGCCAGTCATAGCAAAAAAATCCGGAAAACTTATATTAGACTCAGCAGAAAGAATACCCTTTTCTTTTTCTTCTTCAGATGGAACGAGTCCGCCGCCATATTCAGCGGAAAGCCTCTCATCGGGTGGATTAATACGATTCAGTTTTTGAAAGATATTTTCCGGAACCGCATAAGCAGGCTGGAATAGACCTCCAGGAGTTTGAGAGCTACTGTTGGGATAGGGTGATGTGTGGACGAGCATCCTTGTCGGCTCCGCCATAAAGTTCCTGTTGTAGGATATGCTCGTGCACAGATCTGGCAACACAACATTGCAAGCCGGTGGAAGCGTGCCATACAGGTTGGGTTTCAGGATGAATGTGCCCAAGGCATTTGAGGATGCATTATATGGAGCCGCAGGAACGGATACAATGTTGTAATAAATCAATTGACAGAATGCCAATATGACTTCTCGAACAGGCGTAAACCCAGATAGACTGCCCTCAATATTCTTAACGTATTTTTCGAACTTTGATGCCACCAACAAGGCTTCCACGTTTTTGTCTTCCTTCAATACCAACTGGTCATTAAGTCGGTACGCTTTGTTGGCCATCTTATAAACGTTTATCCTATCTGAAAAATCATTGAGCAAAGATTTGAGAGCATCGGGAAGATTCCCTATTGATAATATAGTATTGAGAAGATCACTGGTAACTGGCTGCTTGTCCATTGGTACTTTTGTTTCTTTTGGGGCAGGTGACGCCCTCTTGTCATTACCATAAAAATATAATTTCTCAGTACTTATCTGTGGGGCGTTGTGCTGATCAACCATAAAACGCAAGATATAATCCCAGTAATTCGATAGGTCTCTGCATGTCAACTGTACGGACCTGCTGTCTGGGGATTTCGAAGACCCGACACCAATTACCTGACCCTCCCACAGCATTCGCCATGCACCCCTTCCGGCTTCGTCCCAAAAAACAAGAAGCACGTGTGTCTTCGGCCTAATTCCAAATATCACATTAGTCGGGACAACATTTATGGTTGCCGTGGAGGCCTGATTCGTAGTTATATTGATATTGGCCCCCATAAAGGGCACCTGAATGCCTTCAAGGAATAACCTTACGTCTAGCTGTCGTCCTGGCATATCTACCTTCCTATATCACGACACATAAGGACTGCGGTTAACATTCGGCAGCAGCTCGGGATACGTCATTGACGCATTAGGCCACTGGGGCGGTGGTATAATATCCACAGTTGTACCCATCTGCGATATATATGCCTCGTCGCTCATCTCTTCTCTAAGGGTCTTTAGGGAATTGTTGTTATTGTCCTGTATAGCATCTAAGACACTCCCAAACGTGGGGATGGCTCCATTGAGTCCAGACTCAAAAGCACCCACCAACTGCCTGGATACATCTTGTCGATATTCGTCCATATCGGTTGGGTTTAGGTTTGTCTCCTTGGTTATGAACATGGAAAAATTGAAGTCCAGATGGTTCGGATTTGCAGAACTCTGCTGCATGTTAAATGAAAGTATATATCCTTCCCTAAGGACAAAATCATATGTAAGATATGCTCTCTTCTTGGCCTCAACTAATTTTGTTCCACGCAATGTAGTTTCATAGTATTGCTTCCATCTGTCTTTCCACGGGTAGTCCTTGGTATTGGTAAGGGTTCCAGCATACTGATATATTTTTGGTCTGTCCCCATAGAAGAACCCAACGGTCTCGCCAAAGGTTTCTATAAGCTGAACTTTTTCTTGGGATGCCTCCTGAGCTGACTGAAGCAGGAAGTCCGAGAAAACCTCTCCGGCGTCTACGTTTCCGGCCTTGACAATCTGCAGGGTGGCGTAAGTCTCATCTTTTGCCTCTATCCCGCGCAGCTTGGCGTTTCTCTCTCCCATATCATTGCCCGTTGCCTTGGTGGCCTTCTTGGCGGCGGCAACAAACGTATTGTTGTATTTCGACTCCGGTATGATTATATCGGCATTAGACTGCATTGCGGCTGACTTCGCCATCGTCTCTCTTTCGGACAGTCCTGGCAATACACCCTTCAAAACATCTCTTGCGTTGTAATATGCTGGCATTAGTCTATCACCTTTTTGATATATGGGTCAGTAGAATCTGTCTCATATACTTCAGGGACTATTAGGTTTTTACCAAGTGTCTCTGGAGGTACGTATTCCAGCCCAAGCTTCTTGGCAATAGCCTCTGCCCTAGCCTCAATCTCAGATGCCGTTCCAACCTCCCTGCTCTCCGCTACGGCCTCATCAACGATAGCTACAATCCTGTCGTCGGGTATAGCCTCGGTGAGATCTTCGGCTAAATCTCTCTCAAGTCCCAACGCGACAAGTATATTCGATACAAAATCGCGAAGAAGAACTGGGTCTCTTTGGGTTTTGTATGTGTCCTCTTCGATAGGGTCGAGGTCTGTGTCTTCTCTCCTTTCAACGGAGGCCTCATACAGCGCATCAAGCTCATCCTGGGTCACGCTTTCTATAGCCACAGACATACTAGCCGCAACGATATCGGATAATACATCATTATCCCTTAGGTCGTTCTCGTGCATCATTATGAAATTTACGGCCATGATGGTTGACCATGACTGGTTAGGAAATACACGCTTGATGAACGGAATCTCTGGCTCTGCCACCTTGGGAGATACAAGCGTCAAATCTTCTGGATCAGCAGTTGCTTTATTGACATTTATCTCGGCCATAATACTACCTACTTCCTAGCTTCAACTTTGCGCATTCTTTGCTCTACAGCGTCCAGCGTCCTGTATACGCTTCTCAGGGATTCAATAACTTGGCCTTTTTCGATGACCATCTTTGCAGCTATTTCGGCCTCCCTGGCCCTATCGGATGGGGCAGACGGCCTTGTGCCCTCTTTCTTTTCCTTTGCGGCAAGGCTAGCAGCAAGTAAACCGCCGCCCACCCTTTCTAGGGCAACATCAACACTTTCCGATCTCTTAATGACCTTCATCACCGTATCATTAACAGATATCCCTTTTGCCTCTAGGGCCTTTTGAAGGTCTTTCTGAACCTTCTCGCTCCTTATGTCAGCCCCCAAGAACTCTTTTCGCTTGCCTATATCGGTTACGGCTTTTACGCGTCTTATCGCGCCTTCATATTTATCATCAATCGCAGATATGTCATCTTCTATAGATGTCGAAATAATAGAAGCCATCTCAACAAATGACTTTCCACCAGCAAGGCTAGATGCCAACCCCCCCTCGCCCTTCGCGAATTCCTCTCTGGCTTGCTCGATGGCTTTCTGTCCTAGCTGACCCCTTATTCCGATCATTTGTCCGGATATAAACTTCAAGCCAGCGCCCTTGCCATGTTCTACGTCATACTGCGTAACAAATTTCCTGGCTCCCCGTATAAAACGACCAGCCTCTTTCTTCGTGAATCTACTAGACACCATGTCATCGACAACCTTGCCAGTATTAGCATTCGGATCTTGAAGCATGGCAATGAGTTGTTCATGGCCACCTTTTTCGAAATATTCCTTTAGCTTCATGGCGTATGCCAGCTCGTCTGCACGATCAGGATTGTACCATTTGTAATCTACAATCTCCTCACCGGTTACATCTTGCATTTCCTTAACGAGGCCGCTCATGTCATCCCATATCTCGCTCTTGGTCATCGGGGCTATTGTTTCCGCAACGGCGACGATGCCTTCCTGCGCTTGCGTCCACGCTTCATCTGAAAACAATCCGGTCCTTCTCAAGGCGGCAGCGGATGCTGCACCTGAAACACCACGCGCTTTCGAGACTTCTCGAAGCCTTTTAGCCATGAAAGCTGTAGCCCCTCGACTCATGTCTTCAGAAGTTACCAAGTCTCCTAATCTCTCGCCTTGGAATTTTTCAGACAGAATATCTCGCGCTACGCCTATAGCCCTTGTGCCCTCTTCTGTCTTCCAAAATGCCCCCGTATATCTTTTGGATGCAGCCTGGCGAAAATAAGACGCCTCAAGTTGAACTTTATCAACGTCTTCCCGCAGAAAAGCCTCCCCACTCCATGCTCCAGACGCCAATCCAGGCTTAAACCCATATACATATTTTCCGCTAATATCAGATCTCGCAGTTGTTGCGATGCCACGCCCTCCCGTAGCAGCACGCAGCCGATCTCTACTGCGTTTGCTAATTGTAAAGGCAACATCTTTGCTTCCAGCACTCCCCAGCATTGCTGCTTCACTTAACAAAAGCCTGTCTGGCGGAAGCTCTTCGTATCTCTCCATACCCTCTAGCCACAAGCCAGTATCCTCAACCACCTCAGACGCAATCTGTCCAGCCTGCACAAACGGCTCTGCTGCAGAAGCGGCAGCCCCCTCAACCCATCGCTGCGCTGCCCCCCCTCCGAATCTCTCCCAGTAAGTATTCCTGCGATTATACTCGCTCCTAACATTGAGTGCCATTTGCCTCTCAATGTCAGATGCCTGCTTGGCAAGTATTTTTGGGGCGTTCTGATACATTTTATAGAGCATTTCTGACCTGGCTGGGTCCAAATTCATGCCCCTAGTAATTTGATAGAAGGCATTTTCCTCAGTAAGACCTGGAGTAGATCGCATAAGGTCTCTAGCTTGAGATCCTATAGAACTACCTAGAATTGCCTGCGTTCTTTGGGACCCGAGCTCCCTATACACGCGCTGCATATTCACGGCATTTAGATTTCTGTAATCTGGACGAATATCCCTCATAACATCAGTAATGCGTTCTCCGGCCATAAGCCTTCTTGCAGCCTCTTCATTTAGCTCGCCACCAGGACCCCCTATAAGAAGGGCTCCAATAGCACGTCCCCTTTCGCTCTGCATAAGCTGGGCAGTCAATTGAGTCATCTGCGTGGCCGCACCCACCCGTCCACCCATTTGGTTTATAACCTCCGGGTTGACCATACCACCCTGTTGCATCTGAGTAACCGCTGCGAGATTTTGCTGTGACATTTCGTAGCCCAGGCGAGTTGATATGCCGGTGCCCCTAAACATAGCAGCGCCACGCATACCCATCTCATGCATCTCCGTGGCACTAATTCCTGCACCGTACCCAAGGCCCTTGCCAACCATAGCGGCTGCGCCTTGACTTGCCGCCGTGTAGAAACCACCTTGCTTGATTTCAGACATAAGTTGCATGCCCTCGTCCAAGCTAACCTTCATCGTGTCTGCTACTGTCTTTAGGCCTTCCTTGAGCTCTTTGAACTTGCGCTTAAAATCCTCAACATTCTGCGTGCCATTAAACATGCCGAGTTGAGTGCCGGTTTGAAGTATCCCCTGGATCTCTTCAAAACCGAAATCCCTGTCTGATGCAGCCTCAAGGGCCAAGGCCCTAGATATGTCTTGGCGTTGATTTCTATTGAAGCCCCTGTCTCCCATGTAGCGCCATGACGTCTGCTGTAGATAATCTCTTGTTTGACCCCTTGCTTCGGCGCTAGCAGCCATTTCGCTTCCAAAAGCCACCGCCCCAGCAAGCGCCAGAGCAGGAGGAACAATCGGCGCTAGGGCACCTGCAGCAGCCCCGATACCACCTCCAATAATCGTGCCTGCCGTACCACCAATTGTACTGCCAGCTATGGCCGTTCCGGCACCCCCCAAGAGACCTGCTCCAGCAGCGGCACCCGTTGTCGCGCCGGATAGCATCGCGGCCCCACTGGTGCCAAACCCCAAAAGCCCAAGGCCAGCCTCCCACGCCCCATATTCAAGAACAGAGGCCCCCATACCAGCCGCCAGCCCACCGAGGGTCATGCTGGTTCTTCGAGTGGCATCACCAACTGCATCGGCAACATACCCACGAGCAGCCATTTGATATTCCGCAGCGTTAACTCCTACGGGGGGAGAATAAATTCCCGCAAAAGACGCAGCAGAAGCAATCGCACCCGGCTGAATATAAGTCGGAGATGGAGCTATATTGGAAACATGCGGCGTAATAGTCGAAGCCCTAACCATGTTGGCCAGGTTCGATAGATCTTCCCGAAGCGTATTAAACGCAAGTGACGCAACCTGACCGTAAGACGGAGTAGCGGCAGGGGATGGCGCAAGCGGAGTGGCAGCCTGCGCTAATTGCTGCCTGTACATCGCCAATTGATCTTCATAGCTAGGCATCTGTCTTTATTTCCGTAGCAGAGTAACCTTCTCCGGCCCCTTCTAAGACAAATACCTTGCCTGTCTCGCCGTGAATGGTTCGAAGTAGCTTCTTATCGGCTTCCTCACGCATAATCGCATACTCAGGAAGAGCCATGCCCATATAGGCCATAAATGCATCATAGGCCTTATCGGGATTTATAGCGGCGGTAATGAGGGCCCGGGTTTTCATTACCTCAATACGCTGTCGCTTCTGAAATGCCGCTATTAATATTTGCTCCTCAACATCGTCTCGCGCTTCCACGCCATCTAGCTTTAGATTTGCTCGGGCCCAAGCAGACGGCGTGCCAAAGAGTTTTTTGATGACCCCTTCATCAAGATCACCAGAGCTTTATTCAGATCCCTGAACTTATCAATTATATCCACGGCGACCACGTCTGACAAGTTATCTACGATTTCTCTTCTGTCTACAAATTCCTTGGGAAGGGGCTCACCATTGATTTCAAGGATACAGTACCCCAGGGTATTGGAGTTCGTTTCGTCCAAGATGTACACATGGGCTCCATTATATTCTCCAATACGCTTTTTGATGTCAAGCTCTTCCTTCTTGCGAAGGGTGCGTATGGTAATGTCTAAACCCTCAACGACTTGAAATGTGTGTCTTACATATCCAAGACTTATGAGGTCGTCAACCCTGACGTCTTCGTAGTCCTTCATAAACGCAGCATCCGCTTTCGCCCTAGCCGCCTCAGTCATCTCTTCAAGGCTGGGAATCTCGGGCTTTGACTCTTCAGATTCCTCGCCTTTGTCTACCGGCGGCGACTCATTGGCGTCTGGCTTGGAGTCATCCAGGCCAAGATCATCCCTTTCTTTTTCCTTCTCATTCCGCTTCACCATAAATCCTCCTTCTCTGTGACAATTGTCACGATTACAGTTCAACCACCCCTGGTCGAACCTTTTCTAACAGAACTCCATTCTCAGTGCTGACAACACGGAACATGCATCCCGCTTCGGATTTGAGAACCTCAATCCCATCACCCAGGTCGGACTCTTCTACGGCATCCTGCCTCATCTTGTACTCCAGAAGCGCCTGACGCATGACATCCGAGCCTGACAGGCCATGCCGCTTCGCATATGACCTTACCCACTTCGCAAGGATGTCGTCAGCCCTGAAACTCAAAAAATTAGGTTTCTCAGCCATAATCCCTTCTCCTGTTTAAGCGTATAACATTGTATCACGGAGGCCCTTTCAAGGCAAGTAAAATCCCCTCGTTTACTGGCATAAGACAGTATATTAAGAGAGTTTATCTTTGAGAACAAAGGAGGGTTGGAATATGGGAAGAGTCTTCATCCCGGAGATTCAAAATCTGAACGAAGAAGAAGCAGAAAAATTGGGTGAATTGATCCCTTTGGTTCCATCCAGCAACTGCCTTGGGCTGGAACCGGATACGCTTCGACAGCTCACAACCAAAACGCTGTCCACGTATACCGATGGGGACTTTCTGTTATTGGATGGCAGGAGTACGCACTGTGCCGTCGCGGCCAGCGTACTGGCTGTCCAGCGGAACTCGGTGGACTTACTGGTATGGGATAAGGTCTTAAACTCTTATCTGACAAGGCCTTTGGCGTTTCTGGACATCCCGAGTCCAAAGGCCGTAATGTCCCAGCCAAGGGCATTTATTGTGAATGACCTGCTTGAGACATCGAAGAAGCTGGAGATGCCAACAGCCTGTTTCAAGACTGGCCATGACCCAGACTACATGAATCCGGAGCCACTCAAAGCACGAATGATAAAATGGCTCAGGAATACACAGAAGATGGATTACATCGTTATGTCGGGAGGGAAGCTGCCAAACACCGTTGCATCCTGCATTATGGCAAGAATGCATGGACGCGTGAACTACCTAATGTACAATGCCAAATCTGAGAGATATGAACATCGGTGTGCATTTTATCCACCGCTACAGGGACCAGGCAAGGAGAAAACATGAGCGACAATGCCCTAGCAAAGAAAGACGACAAAATCGGCAGCACTGCCATACAGATCAAAAGAACATCAACAGGAGAACTCCAGGCGGTAAAGGGTGTGGTTAATCTAAGCCTACAAAGAAAAGAGATAGTCAATATCAAGGGCACCATGAGCATCACGGCCATAGGATATGACCGCCTAAATCAAGTATCAGGACTATCATTGGTATTGCCGAAGCGTATTGAAGTACCACGATATGGACAGCAGCCAAATCCCTTTTTCGTAATCAATGACAAAACTGGCGGGATCCAATTTGTCATGGCCAAGATGTCTGCGGTGGGACATTCGCCCATCGGATCCATATGCGTTGTAGACCAGACACTCTTATTCGATCTACAGGCTTATTTCAAAATGGATGCAATAGCTAAGATAAAGAGCAATAGGGGTTTAGGGAAAATAGCGAACAAGCAGATGCTGACCGATGAAGAGCTTACTCATGGCCTGTTCCTGCCCGTTCTCGATGAAAATTTCGGCGTATGGCTCGATTCTCGCCATGACGAATTCATGAAACTTCTGTCTGAACAACAACAGCGACAAAGATTTGCAGAAAGAATCGCGCTGGGCATATTGAAAAGGAACTGCCTGCGACACCACCCAGCAATAGCCACATCTGTAGTTCAGCCACAAGGCGGAGAGGCCGCAGTTACGGTTATCGGGCACAGGCATGAACTCAGCGAAGATCAAGTCAGAGATATAGTTGAAGGTGAACGTGGTCCAGAAATAGAGACCATCGAAAAAGAAATCCACACAGATACCATCGACCCAGATGATATGCTGGCAAGCACATCTGACAGCAAAGTTATTGAGGGAGAAGTCGAAGCGCCGGTAGAGCTCCCATCCAACGAACTCACTGACCGAGAGAAGATGATGATCCGCATCAACGAAATGAAGAACATAATGGGTGAAAGCGAGTATAAGACGTTCTATGATGACATGGTGCCATCGGGGCGTGAGCTCAGCGAATTCGGTGATGATGAGCTGAAGCGCTATGCAAATCTAATGGAAAAGAACATTGAGGAGACCTCACAATGAAATTGAATAAGATCACAACAAGCAACACGAAGGGTCGAAACATAGACTGCGAACTATCTGGCAGAGACATCTTTACGGGCCCTAATGGGGCGGGTAAAACCACCCATCTTGAGTCGGTAATGGCCGGTATATTGGGATACATTCCTGGGAAGGGCAAAAAACTGGAGGACGTATTCAATATGGCCAGCGGTACCGAGATGGCGATAACGCTGGCCGCAGAGAATGGATTCTCATGCACTCGAACCATCAACCAGAAGGTCACACGCAAAAGATCTACAGGCGAAAAGACATATTCCCTCACATCATCAACGTCGATATTTCCACCTAAAAGCGAGAAGACAGAGTCCCAGAAAAAGACTAGGATTTCCGAGGAATTTGGGGATTTTGCGCTTATGTTCGACCTGGATGAATTCCTCGCAATGAGCGATGACAAAAAGCGATCATTCATCTTCAGTCTCACAGATCCAAGCAAGTTTGGGTGGGACAAAGAGAAGGTATTTGAGTCCATCAAAAAGGAGTTTTCCGACGAAGATATGCTGGGTCCACTCGAGCAGATATGGGATAACAATATCGGCGTGCCGGATAATCTCGCCAACATGGTTGACTGGGCAAAGTCCCAGCTGTCAGAGGCGAAAGGTGCCCTGAAAAGCGCCATCGCATCCAAACAGGAGCTGCTGGAGCAAAAGCAATCCATGGGTGGGTCACAGCGGCCACGGCATCAGATCAAGGAGGAGCTTGACGCCTCAAGGGAGAAGCTGGAGAACACAACCAAGATCATAGCGGCCAACGCGGAAAAGGTCTCCATGCTCGTGAGTCTGAAGGAAGAAAAAGCCAGGCTCGAAGAGGCACTTAAGCAAGACATCCCTGAACCCAAAAACATGGATGATCTCAACAAGAAGCTCAAACTGGAATCTGACAAGGCCGTAGAGGCAAAAGAGCGTGTTGATCGCCTTCGCGCAAAAAGGTCTGAACTCGGAGAGAAGCTTGCTGGCCAAAGATCAGAAAAGAAGGTACTCCAGGAGCGTCTCGATGGAATCACCCAATCTATAGGCATCTGCCCCCTTACCGGAAAGGATTGCCCAGACTCCACGGCCATAGAAGCGTTCAAGAAAGAGCTGAAGGCTAAGATTGAGGAACTGTCCAACTCCATGAAAGAACTAGGAGGCATGATCGAGGAGACGGACAATATCGGTCTGGAGGCAGCGGCAAGCCTATCCGAGAAAGAGGCCTCATCCAATGCGATAGCAAAGGAGATCGCCGACGAAAAGGTGCTCATTGAGAAGCGCAAGCGGATAGCCGATATCAGAGAGGACCTGGAGAAGACCACGCGAAAAATAGCAGAAACAGTCATCACTGATACTGAGATCATGGAAAAAGCCGTCGCAGGCATCAAGGAGCGCATAGCAGAGCTCGAGAAGGAAGGAGAGGGTGGACAAGAGATCCACGATATTGAGAAGGCATTCGATAGAGCGAATCTCTCATCCATCGATCTGGAAGAAAAGATAGAAAGGATTGAAGACCTCTGTATCCTCATGGGAACTGGGAGATTACAGGGAAATATACTTGAGGACACTGTGTCCCCGCTGGTAGAGAAAATCAACCAGTTGTTACAGAAAACATGCGAATCTTACAATCTCACGCTGGATTTGTATGACAAAAACGGCAGGCCTACATTCAGCCTGGCGTGGGATAAAGGGGGAACGATTATCCCGTTTGAGTCCCTTTCAGGCGGGGAAAAGGCCGTATTCAGCGTGGCTATACTGTGCGCCCTTGTCATCGCCAAAGATCCACCAGTAAAGGTATTGTGCTTGGAAGCATCAGAAATTGACCAGAAAAACCTTGACATGTTGCTCGGTTCCGTGGAAGATTTCGGTAGTGATATTGATAACTTCCTTATCGCTACGCACATTACCCCCTCTGAAGCTCCCTCGTGGAGTGTTCATGCGCTTGGATAACTCCCTCCCAAGCACCCCCACCGGAGAGGCAGCTTAGGCTGTCTCTCCATTTTTTTATCTGTTTGCTGGTATAAGAGGGATGTTATCAACCATAAGGAGAACTAATGAGCATACAGAAAGTGACAATCGAGAGGGGCATCGCCTTCTTTGAGGATGGCACAGAGGTCAGCAACATATCCCCGAGGCTTATCAAGGCTGCGCCTAAATTACTGGAGGCGCTCATAAACCTTATCGACCTACATATTGTCTGTGGAGACGCTGGGAGTGTCGCTGGTGATGAGTGGCACACAATAAACGATTCAGACGAGCTGAGGGCGGCAAAGGCTGCCATAGCCGAAGCAGAAGGGGACGACTAATGAATCTCAACCCACAACAACAGGAAGCAGTTGACGCCATTGAAGGCGCTGTACTTATCTCGGCAGCGCCTGGATCCGGGAAAACCCGGGTAGTAACAGAGAGAATCAAGAACATTCTAATGCAGGGATACAGCCCACACGACATCCTTGCGGTCACGTTCACCAACAGCGCAGCCCACGAAATGGAGGACAGGCTGCGTAATGACCTGCCAGATGAAGTGGTTAGAGACATAACCATCTGCACCTTCCATCGCCTGGCCATGAGCATTATCAGGCAATATGGGTTCCTTATTGGAAGGCGGCCAGACTTCAGTATTTACGACGCCGCAGACCAGTTGGACATCATCAAGTCCATTATGAAAGACCTCGGGATCAAGAAGCCATCGGCTGAGACCATCCTCAAGAAAAAGGGAGACCCGAAGTACAAAGTGCTCTTTACCGAATATCGCGACAGATTAGTTGCAGTAAATGCATTCGACTTCGACATGCTGATCGATTCCGCCATGTTCATACTGGAGAACTATGATAAGGCCCGGGAGGAGCTACAATACAAGTTCAGGTTCATCTCTATTGACGAATTCCAGGATGTGAACATAGACCAGTACAGAATGGCCAAGATCTTGTCTGGCAAATGGAAGAACATCTGCGTAGTTGGGGACACAGACCAGAATATTTTTGCGTTCAATGGCTCTGACGTGAAGTTTATGCTTCGGTTTGCGCAGGATTTCAACAACGTGAAGTCTGTGACAATTGACACAACATATAGGTGTCCTTCCAACATCCTGTCTGCTGCCACATCTCTCGTAAGGTGCAACATCAACCGCATAGATACCACACCCAAATCCATACACCCTGACGGCGTTATGAAGCGCCTCGTATTCGAATCGTGCTTCGAAGAGGCAGCATGGATAGCCGATAGGTGCCAGAGGCTACTTGTTCGGGAGTATGTGCCCGACAAGGACATAGCTATCCTATGCAGGACACATCGCATAGCTGGCGTCATATCTAAAGTCTTGGCCAATAACGGCCTCCAGGTGAACATGTGTGGATCCACCAGGGAACTTATGTCTCAGACAGCCGCCCAGGACTTCAATGCATATGTGAGGCTAATAGCCAACCCATATGATCGATTCTCCTTCAGGAGGGCTGTGAAAACACCCAAAAAGGACATCGAGTGGAGAATGGTGGCAGCCATTGAGAGCCTGTCAAGATCTGCAGAAATGAACATCTTGGATGCAGCCCAGGACTCCCTCTCCAAGAGGGGAAAAGATTTTTCGTGGGTATCAACGATAAAATCCCTAAAGTCCTTGACTTTCATAGACGCAGCGAGCATTATAAAGGATACCCTATGTAATTTCTATGACTCTCAAAGTCTCTTAACGAGATCAAGAGACCTTGCGCTGATTTTTGAGGTTGTTAATGATATGATCCGTAGAAACAACAATCTCACTGCGGAAGAATACCTCGAAGACATCTCAGAGTTATCAGCACAACATGACGCCACAGAAAAAGAGAACAGCGGAATCAACATAATGACAGCGCATACAGCCAAGGGCCTTGAGTGGCCCTTTGTTTTTGTGCCTGCATTAGAGATGGGAACATTCCCTATCGGAAGCAACCCAAGCCAGAACGATATTGAAGACGAAAGAAGGCTGTTCTATGTAGCGCTAACAAGGGCACAGAAGGGCGTGTTCGTAACGGGCTGTAGGGTTCGTGAGGTATGGGGGAAAGAGCGAGAGACCGAAGAGTCTCTGTTCATACGCGAAGCGGGACTGGAGAAGGCATAATGGATTCTGTATTCATGAACATGAACGCAGGAATGATCATGGGAACGATATGCTCAGATCTGCGTAAGTTTAATGACAAGGAACGCGACATATGTATCGAGTTCGATGTGGAGCTCAAGAGATATGTCAAACCAGAAAAAGCGTTCAAAGTAACATGCGTATCTTTCGGTGCTCAGGCAGAGCTGATCCTGAAGACCAAAACCAAGGGTGATACTATAGTAGTGCTAGGTTACCTTGGAGACGTAGACATTGGCCATGGCACTACGCGCTATGGCCATCATAAATTTCGGGTAACATCTGTGCACTTCCAGTTTGGCTCTATGATAAACTTCAGCGGGAAAATCCTTACACAGCCCGAATTCAGAAAGAGCCGCGTGGAGTTCTTTGCTGGAACATACAGACGCCATGAGACGGTACCCATACAGCCGTGCAAAATGAAGATAGTATGTGCCGACAAACTCGCCAATGTAATGTGGGCCTTTCGGGGAAAGAAGAACGTTGGGGATTCCATCTTTGTGATGGGATCCCTTATAGAAGAACGCGGATCATTATGTATCCTGGCGAAGAGGATCGAGCTGCTTCTCCCCGAGCCCGTCAAAGATACAATATTCAAGAAGAAGGGACAAAATGAGCAAGCTAAGGCTGGGAATCATGCAATTAACAATAGCGGCGGGGAAAATACAGGTGACAGCGCAAATAATTCCATCGATGGACGAGAAGGAGGCGAAAGACCTGGAACCAATACTGAAAACGTCACCGTTCCAGCCGTGGAGTCCAATAAAAATACAAGTGGATCTAACGGCAAACGAAAACATAACACCGTTGCTAAATCAGCTGACTAATCACATTACAGAATATCTCGATTGCTACATAGGTCACTCAGTGGAGTTGGTGGATGGCGAAGAAGAGGGGGATGGTCCTTGAAACGATGCTTGATCTAACACATCAATATTATCGTAACCAGGGACTGGCCGACATAAACAAAAAAGAGACAAAGACTATCTTCGATAAGAAATCTCGCGAAATGCGATATGTAAAGAAGGAAGGCTTTGACTTTGAGGGGTGTGTGAATGGCGGCATGTCTGTCGCTATTGAAGCCAAGGAAGCCCAAACAAAGCTTCACATAGACACAAGGAATAAGTCGGGCCTCAAGATGCATCAGCTTGAGGCCCTTTTGTTTAGGGGTAAGCTCGGTGGCCTTGCTGGCGTAATATGGATGCCAGACCCAAGATCGGCATACCTCCTAGACTATTCATTCCTAAAAAACTTCTACGAAAACATCTACAACAAACCGGGGAAAACAAAGCGACCAGTGAAGTCTATTATGCTGGACTTTGTTAGGGAAAACGCACCGAATGTCATGCGAAGCGGTGGGCTAATTGATTATCTGGAGTACATGAATGCATAACGAATGCATCTTCAGTAAAGATAGAAAGTATAGGTACACGCTTCATCATATATGGGAAGAAAGCAAGCCCATGGCGGCATTCATCGGGCTGAATCCAAGTACCGCCGATGAAAACCAGCTTGATCCCACACTAAGAAGAATAAAAGGATTTGCTAGTGGTTGGGGATTCGGATCATTTACGATGCTGAACCTCTTCGCATTTAGAGCAACAGATCCAAGAGTCATGAAAGCACAATTCGAACCGATTGGCCCCGACAACAATAAACACATACTAGATGTATGCTCTACTGCCGGGATCATTATCGCTTGTTGGGGCACTCATGGCTCGTTCTTGAAAAGAAGCAAAAAGGTGATGAAGCTGCTGGAAGAAAACTCGGTAATACCGAAATATCTCCAAATGACAAAAGCGGGGGAACCATCACACCCCCTGTACCTTAAAAAAGACCTAACACCAAAAGAATTTGTGGAGAAATCAAATGCAAGTTAACATTAACCTCAACCCAGATACGGGAAAATATGAACTAGAAGATTCAAACCAAGCAAAGTTTTTGTTCGACGCAATCCTGGCAAGCTTTCCAGAAGAAGAACTCATGAAAATGGAAAGATGCCCGATGTGCGACAAGAAAACAGTTTTCAAAATGCATCACTATGAACCAACAAAACGCATGATCAAGATACTCTTTGAGATGCGCAGAGTACTCGTTGCTGACCCAGACCAACATGAGTTTGTATACATGAGAGAAGAGGCAGACACTATTAAGGATTCGCAAGCTCTATACTCCATGGTGCAGGGATCGCAGCAGAATCATAAGATGTGCTATCTCGGTCTTATTACGCAAATCGACAAGAAGGGGAACCCGGTACCGCCGGGATCTACCGGAACAATGCGTGCAGCGTACAAGATAACCGAGAAGGGAATGAAATTACTCAAGGGCGAGTCTATTAGCCCATGGAGGATACATCGTAGACTTGGGCGTACAATCATTACAGATGAAGACAAGCAAACGAGTGGGACAATCCTAGATGCCAAGGATATGTCATACGACGATTACGTCAACATGTGTAAGAACGCCGAAGTTGATTACCTGAAGTTGCCAGAGGTCGTCAATGCGGAAGCAGCAAAGTAATCCAAGTGTTTGTAATGCTGAGGGATGCAATAATCTCAGCAGGTCTTTAGGGCTCTGTCCTAAACACTACAAACAGGTTCTCAGACATGGGCGTTTGACCCCTGACAGAGAACACAGAACGGGCTGCAGGATAAACGGTTGCGGCAACACCCACAAAGCCAGAGGCTACTGCGCAAAGCACTACAAAGAGCTGATGGGGCGTGGACGTATCGAGAACAATGGTCATATCAAGGATCCCTTTTGCTCCTTGTCGGATTGCAATAATATACCGGCAAGGAGGGGGCTCTGCGAGGAGCACTATGAGTACTACCTTAGTCTCTATGTAGAAAATGGATACACATGGAAACAGGTGGACCACATCATAGTTCTTTATAACCAGCGCCTCCTATTCAACAGGAATAGGATATCGCTAATTCGCAAGATACACCAAGAAATGCTTGCGAATGATACTCCGGACAAAGAGACTGAAATCTCACAGATTACAATGGATGATCTACTGGATGACGAGTGCTTCGACAACGAACATGCCGAAGGAGTCGTCATGGACTATCTTGAAGATGATGATCTGTTTGAAGAAATCTTGTCGGAGGCGGAATGTTATGAAGGTGGCAATTTATGGGAAGACAAACTGTAAGATTTGCTCAGATGCAAAAAACAAAATGAGGCACTTTTCCCTAGAGAAGGTGAATTCTTTAGAAGAATGGGTCGATGGGACCTGGATTGAACGCAATGCAGAAGACGTTGTGTCAGGTGTCACAGATAGTGACTGGAGGGGGTTCCCGGATGCAGAAGTACTTACATTCATCAACGTTGAGGAAACAGATAAGGTTCCACTTATCTGGGTCAACGGAGAAATACACTATTACGCAGAAGCCATGAAGATGCTCAAGACGCTCAAGAAATCTGCTGCAAATAAGAAGATAGAGCTTATTCATGTCGATTCAGACGAAGTGGAACACAAAATGGTAGCCATCGCTTAGAGGAGAGAATATGGCAACAGGAGCAATCAAGGACCTGCCAGTTGGATTGGTTGGCAAATTGATGGAAGACGAAAGCCACAAATTCTGGAGATACAACCGTGGTCCAATCATGGTTAGCCCCAGGGACCAGCTACAGCTTCCATTTGAGGAGATTGAGGAGGTCTTTCTGACGACAAAAGCGCCACGGAGGCAAGAAGATGCCTGAAGAAGAAATGGAAAAGAGAGGGGTTGCATGCGACTGCGCAGAACACCCAGAAGACGACCCAAAGGAAATGATCAAAACAGCGTGTGGGGACATGGCGTGTCCCCACTGCGGCAAAGGTCCAAAAAAGGACTTGACCAAACAGCCCCATTGATGTAATATATATAAAACCTACAATAGGGAGAAGGGCCCATGGCGGGAAGTTCGGTTGGAACGAAATACTATTATGAGAAGGGTAGCGTCAGGGTACAGGTAAAGATATCGAGGGAGGACCTCGTAATGCTCAAAAGCCTGGCTATAGACAAAGACAAATCTGTTGTGTCTCTTGTAGCTGATGCCGTCAACTGGATGCTTAGCAACTCCGACAAAATTCCAGCCGACTTCCCGACACCTTCAGTTGAGACAAAGCCATTCTACACATATATAAACAAGGAAAGTCATAAAAGCCTAAAAAAGGTGTCTCTCGGCATAAATAAGCCGCTTTGTGATATTCTTGGGTTTATTCTAACTGTATGGGCGAGGGCTGGCGGTGAAGTCGGATAGATTGCCAAACCCCAAGAACTTCACTGAGGAACAGGCATTCGAGATATGGACGCGACAGAAGTGGCGTTGCGCTGGCCCAGGATGTAATAGAAAGTGTGGATCACCAGGCAATATGCACCAGGTCCATCATATCAAATACAAGTCCAGGATGACAAAAAGGGACTTAAAGATATGGGGAACTGGCGGATCCACCAAAAATGGTGTAGGCTTATGTCAGGAGTGCCATGACTTTACGCATGATGGACACCCGGACTACGCCAGGTTCAGAACCCCGAGAGGAGCTGAGATTGGGGTAACGGAAGCTGACCTATGCTAAACAATACAGCACGACAGATCGAAGAGAAGGAAGATTCCGTAGTGGCGACAGGAAAGTGTGTTGCCATCAACCCATGTGAACTGTGTTCTCATGGAGACTATGTGAGTGTTGATTCAAGGTGTAAGACCTGTGGCCTGAGGGGGCGCAGGTTCTTTGAAGTTGTACATGCCGAAAAGAAAACAGCTTAAATAGCCAGGTCATTTTGACTGCAAACATGGCATAAGACATGTACTGATATGTACGTGTTTTGCTCTTTTAATGGGAGGATTATATGCCGCTGGCGTTTATACGTGGTAGGGCTATGACATGGTACTACCTTTGTGACAAGTGTCAAAACAGGCTTTTCAAGGTAGAAGAGAGGCCGAGCACACGATGCACAATATGCAACGAAAAGACAAAAATACCTGAAGAGATGATACTATGCAGCCCATGCAGCTTCGAGACTAAGATGTGCATGGGATGTGGATCTCCGGTTGAAATTGGAGATAGCTACGAAGACATGAGAGAGAAGGCCCTTGTTGGCAAGATCAAGGGTCGCAGGAGAAAAAAGAAAGCTAAGCGAGGGTGATCAATGGATAAGAGCGATCTGGGCTACATAATGCTCTACCGCAAGTTCCAGAATAACTTCCTCTGGAAAGAGAAGAGGGTGTTATCAAGGGCTGAGGCCTGGATCGATATTCTTTACGAGGTCAGATGGGAGAAGGGCGATCCAGACAAGGTCATTATTGGAAACAAAGTAATAACATGTGGTTACGCTCAATCTCTCAATAGTCAGGAGACCTGGGCAAAGAGATGGGGGTGGACAAGGCAGAAGGTGCAAAGATTCCTCAATCTACTAAAGCAAGAGGGGATGATTGAGTGGGAACCTATTGCCGGGAAAACGATCAGGTTAAAGGTATGCAACTACTGGCGTTACCATAATCCACGAGCAGCATCTGAGCAGCAGGCGAGCAGCAGCCAGGCAGCAGACGGGCAGCAGCCGGGCACAGAAGAAGAAGTTAAAGAAGAAGAAGAAAGAAAGAAGATAGAGGCATTGAGGCTTCAAAACGACATTGACGAGATCCTGACTCTCTTCGAAACAAAGGTAAAGGGCAGGAAAGACGATAAGGCCGGATCGCTGAAGACTAGGAAGAAGGCCATTGAGACGCTTCTTAAGTCTGGAACACCAAAAGAGAAGTTGTTGATGGCTGTAGATAATTACGCGGAGGATATGCATGGAACAGAACCTAAATTCAGAAAGGGAGCCCAAACCTTCTTCGGGCCAAAATTCGCAGCCTGGAGAGACTACGCCAAAGAAGATTGGCGAGGTCCCGCAGGACCAATCGACCACCTTACCGCAAACCAACGACTCGCCAGAAGGGAAGGTAATAAGTTCGACGGCATGGATTAGGCCAGCAAAAGACTTCATTGAGTCAAATGTTCCAGAAGAGTATAGAGATGCACGACTTAAGGACTTTTCTGATTGCGTTGACCCAAAAGACATAGACTGGAGCAAGTATGGATTCTGTTTCCGTGGGAATACGGGGACAGGAAAGACCCACCTTGGCACTGCGATATCCCTAGAATACCTCAGGCCTACCCATGAGGCAACAATAGCGCATGAGGTGTACATAGATGGGGAGCTGGCTAGATACAGATATGACCCCAAGGACTTTATGTGGGTATCAACGCCATCGCTCATGGTGCGCCTTAGGAGTACCTTCAATGGATCCGGTGAGACAGAGTTCGGTATACTCAATGAGCTCACCAAGGCCAAAATACTGCTCCTCGATGACTTAGGAGCTGAGAATGACTCCAGCTTTTCGGCATCAACCCTGTATGCTATACTTTCTGAGCGGAGAAATAGAAGGCGTGTGACAATTGTCACAACAAACAAGACCCTGGCGGAGATACATGAATGGGAGCCCCGGGTGGCATCTCGCCTGGGTGAGTTCGCCACAATCAAGCTACCCGACATCGACAGGCGAATAAAGGGCAGGAAATGAAGCCACGGTGGCCGCAGAGCACGCTTGACCACTCATCTGGAATGATGGGGTGGAAAACAGTACAAAAGGGCTTGTGATCGATTTATGGGCCTGATATGATATTCTGTGACTATTGTCACAAGAGAAGGGATATATCTCTATTCAGGCATTTCTTATTATTTGTATAAATTGTGGCGGCTGGGGTGCTCTGGGTTGGAAAGCACGCTCAAGACAATAATGCGCATGCGACTTGTGGTACTGCCACCAGCATGCAAAGTCGGTTCGAATCCGGCCAGCCGCCATTTTAAGGGAGGGTGATGATGCGCTGTTGCTGTGGCAAGAAAGATATTGATGGACCAATCGCTATTAACAACATCATGCATGAACCTCTAGGCCCTATAGGTAATTTCTGCGGTCCTGTTGATAGACACACAATCAGGGATTTGCTAGCTGACAACAAGCGGCTGAAGCAAGCACTGTCTGCCATAGTCAGCCCGAGGGAAGAACCTATCACACATACTGAGTTGGCAAAAAGGTTCAGTGATGGGTTAGCTTTACTGACTGCGAGTGAGGAGGAGTGATGCTATTTATTTTGACCAAGCGAGGCAGATATGTAAGAGCAATGATGAAGGCCATAGATGTCGCATGTAGGTCATGCTGGACATCCGACCCACGAGGAAGGAAGACGGATGGCCTGCGGGTAATCAGGAGATTTGAGCAAATTAACAACACAGAGTTTGATCCATTCAATAGCACTCATGTTGATACAATACGGGGATGGGCCAATACAGAAGGGTTCTTTCGTGACGCATATAGGATTCTAGGGGGTAAACAATGCCAGCAGAATTCGAAGTAATAGATAATTCGCTCATTGTATTCTGTGATGGTTGTGGTGCACCATGCGAAGCAAAAGACATGGCATTTGATGAAAGATTCATGGGCACAAGATGCGACTGCGGAAAGATAAATCTTGTTTCTAAACGGGAACTTAAAAGGAGAGGACATGAGCAACATGTTAGTGTGCGCGAAGTGCAATAGGGTAAAGATAGGTGATGCGGAGTGGAGCCAAAACCCATCTTCTAAGATTGACAAAGACTCGAAGGGCGTTGAGGTTGCTGAAGTGTGCACGCACTGCGAAAAGGCGAAGTCAGATACTCCGCAACAAACAGGGACAGCTGAATCAGAGGTAGTCGTTGATGCCAGTAAGATGAAGGATCGAGACGACACTGTTGCTACTGCAGACAAGGTCGCAGACGAAGTCACCACTGCGGACAAGGTTTCTGGGGACAAGCAGGAAAGAATAAAGCCATCGAAGCCCAGGATATCCAAGGGACCAAAAATGGTTGATGTCAAAAACCCATCCGAGAAGTATGTGAAGAAGGACGTTGTTTCCGTAAGCGCAGAAAAGATGCCATCAAGTAGTCTTGACCGTCCAGGCTTGGCATACGAAAACCACAAAACAATCATAGCATGCAAACGCCTTATGGGCCAGGCGCTCATTGACTTCGCCAATGCTATACGGGCCAGTAAAGAAAACAGGTACTATGAATTCTATGCCGACAGCTGGGAGGCCTACTTGAGTACCAGCGACATTGGAATCGATAGGACAAGGGCGTCCCGTCTCATGATATTGTCCGTATTTTGTGAAGATTATGAGAAGCAAACAGGAAAGAAGCCAGAGATAAACGACATAGCAGAGGCTCGCATATGCAGACACCTGCTTCCATGCATACAAATGTCTAAAGATGGCACAATCGAAAACATCAAGGACGCAGAATCACTAATAGACAAAGCCAAGGCGCTGGGCCATGAAGACTTCGTTGCTGAATGTGATGACTATAGAAACAAGACCGCACACAGAGGAGATGCGCCATTACCAGAGAAGCGCCTTGACGAGGGCCCAATAAAAGACGCGCAAGGAAATGTCATAGGACAAATAACAAGCGTCTATGCAAATCCCAAAAACCACTACCTGAAGATCAGGATTGATAATGACCACGTTCTTGATGATGAGATGATTATTGTGATACCATAGGGGGAAAACATGGAATTGGTATTGAGCGGCTTTCGGGAGTCGGTTTCTTGGAAGCCAGATTTGACATTGACACATAGTCTCGATGGCGTATATCTAAACGGCATCGGAATAGTTATCAGTGACATATCCTCCGTGTGCTTCGTGAAGCATTTTCACGGGAAAGAAAGAATAACAGTATATGTCAATTTTTTCGAATG
>Ga0180433_10000584_pt1 | contig 62622 bp, 54 predicted proteins | sample SS_ome_8_FD_132980 | JGI IMG/M metagenome (GOLD analysis project Ga0180433, IMG submission 132980) | Hypersaline lake sediment archaeal communities from the Salton Sea, California, USA - SS_1_D_1 metaG | ecosystem: Environmental > Aquatic > Non-marine Saline and Alkaline > Hypersaline >... | reverse complement strand
TCCCGTCTGGAAGAGACCTCGTAGACGACATTTGCGAAAATTACCCCCAAAACGCGATTGATATGGAGAGTTCTTCTGGCCTTCAGCAAAGAACCCGTGCCCGTGCATCACATTTCGTCAATCGGCTCCGTCATTCGAGGCGTTGCTCCATCGATACATTCCTGCGAGACAATCCTGATCTTCACGAGGAAGGAAAAACAGCCATCGCAAGTGTTCTGCTGAAAAGGGAACAGAAGAGTCCTCTGCTATACCCGGACGACAAAGAAGACTGGTATAGGCACCTATTCAACTGGCTTGCAGATGATCAACATCCCAACTTCGCAAACAAACATCTCGCCATCATCACGTACAACTACGATAGGTCGCTAGAACACTATCTGTTTACCGCCCTCACCAACTCCTATCAAAATGTAGATACCAACGCAGCCCGCCAACTGATCAACCAAGTGCCAATAGTACACGTTCACGGACAGCTTGCTCAACTCCCGTGGCAAAGCTCAGGTGGAGGTACCGTATCCTACGGAGGCAAAAGCAGACAAGACATCCTCGAAGCTGCAAGCGGCATAAAGGTGATTTATGAGGATATTCACAAGGACCCGGCTATCAAGCAAGCACATGATCTCTTGAAACAGGCCCGCGTGTTGCTATTTCTTGGCTTCGGGTACGACAGGGACAATCTGGAGAGCCTCAATCTATCAGAAGTGCTTCCCACGAACGCCAGCATTGCCGGAACCGCTTTCGACATGACAGAAAAGGAACTGATTCCTGTGAAACGTCAGTTGCGAAGGTTGGCCCCGCCTAACAAACGCCTTAACTCTCCTGGTCTTCTGAACTGCAACAATATGGAATTCATCAGAGAGACAGTACACTTCCAGAGAGTCTAGTGCTTAACCAATTAGCTGCGCACGTTGCGCACTTATTCAGGAGCGAAAAGAAATGCTCAACAAGTTGAAGTTATTCGCTCTCGTAACCTACTGCCTTACTTGTGCCGTCACGTCTAATGCGGCAGCGTCGGAGCCTACTGTTGGCGAAGTGACAGCGCTACCTATGCCTGCCCTTTATGGAAAGATGTCGTTGGAAGGGGCATTGCTGAGAAGGCGGTCTGTGCGGTCATTTGGTGAGACGCCGCTGTCGTTGAGGGAACTCGGCCAATTGCTTTGGAGCGCACAGGGGATCACGAACAAGATCCACGGTTATCGAACTGCGCCCTCAGCCGGTGCTCTTTATCCTTTGGAGTTGTACGTCGCTACATCGCATGGTGTATACAAGTACCTCCCGGATCAGCACGCCATACGTGTGGTCAAGACAGAAGATGTAAGAGCGGAGCTTGGCAAGGCCGCGTTGGACCAGGAGTGGGTATCGCAGGCACCGGCGAGTATTGTGATCACAGCGGTATTTTCGCGAACAAGTAAGAAGTACGGCAGGCGTGCAGACAATTACGTCCCCATCGAAGTTGGCTGTGCCGGACAGAATATTCTTTTGCAGGCGACCAGCCTCGGCATTGGTTCGGTACCGGTAGGTGCCTTTAAGGACCGAAAGGTCCGATCCGTCATCGGCGCCGCCAAAGATGAGCGCCCCATGCTCATCATCTCTTTGGGACGAACTGCACAATGAAGAGATACTTGGAAACAACACTCAAAATTCTGTCTCTGGGAGTGGTCCTCGCCATCGTGCATTTCGTCGTCACTTACGTCTTTGTCATTGCTTCCTTTTCTCTGGCCGGAGGATGCGATGGCAATACCGTTTCTCTTCCTCCCGTAGTCGAATCAATGGCAACGATAATGATAACACTTCTCTTTCTGGGCCGAGACCCAGACACTACTGCTGATCTTATTGTCCGCAGCGCGTTCTTGGGCTTTGCTCTCTCCTGCCTTATACATCTCGTCCTTTACACTTACAGACGGAAGAAGGCCGGTACTACCGCGCGCCCCTCATCCCTATGACGCTCTCCGACATCACATCAATAGGAGGCATTGAGCAGGAGAGATTGCCGCGTCGTTCGCCGTGGCGAACTCCTCGCAATGACCAGATCGGAAGAGTCGGCGGTCATTGCGAAGCGAAGCATCTCTATGCTCTGAGTCTCTTCGTCGGGTTTGTGGCGCTCAATCTCTATCCCGCAGCTTCTTCGCCGGATTGCCGACAACGACCGTATGAGGTTCAACATCACTTACGACGACGGAGCCCATACCAGTCATTGCCCCTTCGCCAATTCGACAGCCTTGTCGCACTTTTGTGCCAGCGCCCAGATAGCAGTCGCGTTCGACATGGACATGCCCTGCAAGGTTGACGCCTGAAGCGATCATCACGCCACTCTCGATGACGTTGTCGTGGTTAATGATCGACCCAGTCATGCTGAAAACAAAATCATGCATCACTGTATCGTGTCCGACAAAACAGTTCGGAAATAGCGTAACGCCCTTGCCAATCTTTACCGTGGAATCAACGAAGCAACTTGGATCAATGACAGATATGATGCTCTCCATCAGCAAACCGTGGTCTTCTTCGAATTTCCCCGCCGACGGAATAGGAAGGACTTTGACGTCCGGGTACTTGACTATGTCCTTACATGAGCCGAGGATAGGCTTTCCATTGTAGTACGAGCCAATCTCACGATTGTCTATCAGAAAGCCGAGGAGATTCCACCGCGGCTTGACACTGTTGATTCGCTCGATGATTTCCACAATTTCTGCGGGGTGCACAATACCACTCAGCAATACGAGGTCTTCCACGAGTAATCCTTTCGTTCGGCATTGTCATTCAGAAGACAATAGCTCTTCCACATCTCTGAGCTTTCTTGCGGGATTGCCAACTACCACTGTGCGAGCGGCCACATCCTTGATTATTACTGATCCCATGCCGGTGTAAGCTTCCGCACCTATTCGGACCTCCCCACGTACCATCGTTCCGGCGCCAAGATAGCTGTCCCGCTCGACATAGACGCCGCCCGCGAGGTTGACGTTTGATGTGATGCACACGCCTTCTTCAATTACATCATGATGATTAATGATCGTGCCGCTAAGAGAAAAGACGAAATCGTCAATCCGTGTTTCCAGTCCCACATAGCAACGGGGATAGAGTACGCATCCGTTTCCGATCTTTGCTGTTCGGGAGACAAAGCAAGTGGGATCGATGATGGTCGCAAACCGCTCGCTGGGGAGACCAAGTTTCTTCGCAAATTTGCCCTGATTCGGGACCTCTGCAACAACGAACCGTGCTTGAGGGTAATCGCTGATATCCTCGAACGTACCGAGAACTGGTCTTCCGACCTTTTCCTTGCCTACCTCCGACTTGTCAGAGGAAAGAAAGCCGAGTACATCCCACGTCGGATGTTGTGCATTTATCCGGCCAATGATCTCCACAATCTCGCACGCGTGGACACCGCTGCCCAAGATGATCAGGTCTTCCATTCTGGCACCTCTTGTGAATACAGTTGCAGTTGGTAGGCATTATAGTAGACCGGTTCTTCGGGAGCCATTGATTTCAACTCACATTCGGATAACATATCCTCAAGACACCCAAGTGGTCCAAATTCGCGGAGAAAATGATGTCAGACTTACAGCTTCCGAAATTGACTGTCCCGACGGTATTCTTCACTGGCGTGACGACAGGCAAATCATTCATAAACAGGCTATTCCCCGTCTGGGCGGGCGTTGTCAGTTTGCAGGACGCGTGCCTGATGGGAATCGATATCCCATTGAACGATGCCCCTGAGTCTTATCACAAAGTGGTGAGGTTCATGAAAGAGGAAGAGCTGGCCAAGGGGTCTGTCGTCACTTCTCACAAGATGAATATCTTTAAGCACGCCAAGGATGTCTTTGACGTTTTCGGAACCTATGCGGATGCTCTCGGCGAAGTGAGCTGCATATCAAAAAGAAACGGCAAACTGCACGGCGATGCTCTTGATCCTGTTACGTCCGGCCTCTCCCTCGACAACATCGTCGGACCTACCCATTGGTCTGAGCATATTGACGCTCAGATGATAATTTTGGGATCCGGCGGTAGCGCGCTCGCAACCACGATGAATCTCTTGAGGCGGCCTGAAAACGAGAGGCCCGCCAAAATCATCATAACCGGCAGAACAGAATGGAAGGTTGACCACGTCCGGGACCTCCTTGCTCCAATGGATAATGGAGAAATCGTGGAGTGCGTTTGGACTCCCAAGCCGGAAGAACAGGATGGTCTTGTCATCCAAGCGCCACCTCACAGCGTGGTCGCAAATTCAACTGGAATGGGCAAGGACCGGCCCGGCTCGCCGCTGTCCGATGCCGTAGTTTTTCCAGAGAATGGCGTCGTGTGGGACTACAATTTCAGAGGCGACTTGAAGTTTCTGGTCCAAGGCAAAGCTCAGGCAGAGAAGAGGAATCTGATAGTTGAGGACGGCTGGCGATATTTCCTGCACGGCTGGAGTCAGCATCTTGCGCAGATCTTCCACTTTTCGCTGAACAATGATCTTTTTGCAGAGCTTAAGAGAACCGCCGAGGAATTACGACAAGACGGTTCTTGATCCCCGCTATGCTGTAAGTCAGTGACTTGATCCGCTATTCCGGTGCGTCCGGCGGGATCACAGCCGTTTTGATACCTTGATGATTGACGATCATTTCAAGAGCTTCAGCAAGCTCCTCCAGCGGTCTCGTTGCCGTAACAAAGGCTTCGGCAATGATGTCGCCCCCTTCGATAAGATCGAGCGCTATCTTGATATGGCGTGGAGTGTGATGGAAAACCGCCTTGAGCGTCACTTCGCTGTAGTGAACCAGATCAGTGCTCACTGTAATTGTGCTGCCCGGTTTGCAGCCGCCAAAGAGGTTTACGGTACCGCCTTTGCGCGCCATAAGAATTGTCCTTTCCCACACCTGAGGACTACCAACCGCTTCTATAGCCACATCTGCACCACGCCCGCCTTCTGTCAGGGATTTGACGGTCGCCACCTGATCATCCACCTTTGACGCGTCGACTGTCTCGTCTGCACCAAGTTTCGAGGCGGTAGCCAAACGTTCTTCAGACAGATCACAGGTAATGACTCTTGCCCCCTTGAGCTTGGCCAGTTGCAGGAAGAAAAGCCCTATCGGACCGGCACCGTTGATGACTACCGTGTCACCCAGCCGTATCCCGCTCTCGACAATCCCGTGCACGGCACATGCGAGTGGTTCCACAAGTGCTGCGTGAGCGTAAGACAGATCATCTGATATGGGAAGAAGGTTTTGCTGGACAATTCTCTCTGGGATAATCACATACTGAGCATAGGCGCCATTGATGAACAAAAGATCCTCGCACATGCTCTGACGGTCGTCCTTGCATTGAAAACAACGATTGCAGGGAGCCGAGTTCGCCGCGACAACTTTCATGCCCGGCTCAAAACCCCCAACGCCAGCGCCAGTCTTATGAACAACTCCGGCGAACTCATGGCCGAAAACATCCGGTGCCTTTATCATTCGCGGGTGACCACCGCGCAGGTAGACCTTGGCATCCGTCCCACAGGTCGTTGCCGCACCGATACGCACCAGCACTTCGCCGTCCTTTGGTTCAGGAACTTCTCGTTCTTCCATGCGAACATCGGACGGACCGTAGAGGACGCCAGCCAACATTTTCATCTATTAGGTCTCCTCGGTTTTGCGATTGGGTTAAGACACCTGCAGAGTGTAAGACAGATCACGGCGTTATGACTATCTTCAGTGAACGACCTGGGGAAAGAGCCAACTCGATAGCCTCCTGCAGCTTTTCCAGCGGAAATTGATTGGTGACAATCTCGCCAAAACGAACGCGCCCAGAGCTCACGAGTTCCATCGCCATACGCTGTTCAAACGGTGAAGACGAATAGCTGCCCGACAGTGTCAGCTCCTTGTGGTACAGGAGGTTGGGATCTACTGCAAACTCATTGTCTGGTGGACATTCGGCAAAGAAACTGATCAACCCGCCTTTTCCGACAACCTCAAAGGCCGTGGCAATAGCCTTCTTGTTGCCTACTGCCAGGATCACTGCATTTCCTCCGTCGCCGCCCAGAATATCGTGGACGTGAGACCTGACATCTCCGTCAGCCGCGTTGATCACCGCTGTCGCTCCGAATCTTCTCGCAGCCTCCAGCCTCTCTGGTACGATGTCGATCGCTATGATTGGACCAATGCCCAAGGCACAGAGAAGTTGGATATGAACACAACCTACTGGCCCTGCTCCGATGACTACGACACTGTTGCCGGGTTCAAGACGGCATTGCAGGATAGCCCGCAAGCAACAGGCCGACAGCTCGACAACCGCGGCCTCCGTATCACTGACGTGGTCAGGAATCTTGATGATACCGCTGGCAACGCTGGTCCCCGATACACGCAGGCATTCCGAAAAACCGCCGGGAAAGATATTCACCGGCTTAAAAGCCTGACACATTGAATGATGTCCGCGTCGACAGTAACTGCACACGAAACACGGAATGTGGTGGAAAACCGCTACTCGTTCTCCTTCCGTGAGATGCGCCACGTCGGCACCGACCTTTTCGATACGGCCAACGACTTCGTGTCCCAGCACCGTTCCTGCAGGTACCGTGCTATGCAAGTACTTATGCAGATCAGTACCGCAAAGCCCGCAAGCCGTAACACGGACGATTACGTCGCCAGAACCGACCTCAGGAACAGGACGTTCTTCAATACGAATGTCTTCCGGAGCATGATAAGCCGCAACTTTCATGATGATATATATGACAACAACAGATAGTAAAAGTCAAGCGGACCTCTTGCCGAAACATGCGTGGAGATAACCGTCTCCAGGACCTCCCTCACACACTTCAATTGACTTCGCTCCCACTCCGGTGATACTATCTCTGGGGTTGGATGACCACTATGCACGCGTTGTAAAACGCCAGACATCTTGCTTTCATCTTACCGATGGTCCCAAGGAAGCGAAGCATGAAATCAACTTTGGACGCCCCCCCAGATACCAACCAAAGCCAACATGGCCAAAGCGGGGTTTCCCTGAATACAGTGTATGTGATTGCTGTCTATCTGACCATTCTTTTTGCCCTGTTCTGCTGGCCTGCGGCGGGACATTCCGGATTCATGTTGTGGGTCGTCAGCATTGGTACTGCTGTTGCGATTGTGATCATTTTGCTGCCCAACCCGAATCCCTCCGTGATGCTCAGGCAAGCGGCAACAATGATAGGCGGCGTTACGTTCTTCATTGGCTTGATTCACAACATCAATGTCCACGGCCTCATCACCCCAATTCAATTTCGCTTCACATATTTGCAGGGTATGCCACAGGCTCTTACTCTTGGGCTGTGGCTTTTTGTTGGTATTACGATGGCTGTTGTAGGCCTGCTTCTTCTTGTCATCGGAAAAGAACTCCCACATTCGGAAGTCGCGTGCAAGGTTGCTCTTGCGATCGCCTTTTTCTACTTGATGGTCGGTCTGGTCGGCTTACTCCGTATCCCGCCTTTCAACAGGGAATGGGGGCCGATCTGCCTATCGTTTGGCTTGTTGCTTTTGGCAGCATTGATTCGGGCATTTCCTCGCAGTGCGCAGAGCTGAAGCCAATGGTCCTGTGTTGAGCCTTTTTTTCGGCTGTGCTATAATCAGCCCCCTCAAAAAGAATAGAGGCAACGATTTCTTATGAAAGACAATAGACGCGTCTTGGCTGTAGGCGCGCATCCTGATGATGTAGAGTTCTCTTGTGGCGGGACTCTCGCCCTTCTTCGGCAGAAGGGGTACGAAGTTGCTACAGCTACGATGACGGCCGGCAATGGCGGCAGTCAGGAATTGTCGACGTTCGACATCGGAAATACGCGTCGCAAAGAAGCTGCTGCATCGGCTGAACTCATTGGCGCACAATATTTCTGTATGGAGGTTGACGACCTCGCCGTCGATGTCACGCCTGAGCTTCGCCGGAAGGTGACAGAGCTGATTCGCACAGTCGATCCTTTCATGATCTTCTGCCCGCCCCTCGATGACTACTTGTTCGATCACGAAAATACCGGCCGACTCGTCCGAGATGCTACTTTCTGTGCAAACGTACCTCTCTACGGTTCCTCTGCGGGCAAAAAGGCAACCGCCGGTCTGGCGAATCTCTACTATTGCGCTCCTGTTACCGGATATGATAATTACGGTAGGTTTGTGAAAATGCCCACTGTAATCGACATTACAAGTGCCATCGAAACAAAGAAACAGATGCTCGCTTGCCACGCAAGTCAGAGAAACTGGCTCCGAGAAAAGCATGGCATGGATGAGTACACAGAATCCGGCCTCGCCTGGTCCGCAAAGACAGGGGAATTGGCAGGATTCACCTATGCAGAAGGATTCAGACAGCATTTGGGGCCTTTCTATCCACACGACGATATATTGCTGAACATACTGGATGGAAGAAAACTTGAGGAAGCATAGAGCACGAGCGTGAAAGGTCCACATAGGAGACATCGATGAATATCACCAAGGAAATGCTCGAACGCGATGGCATAGAAGCATCGATCAACGGTCACGATGTCAAGATCGAAGTGATGCCACAAATGGGAGCAAATCTCTGTTCCTTCATTGTAGACGGGAAGGAATTGATCCACTGCGCCGACGATGAAATGCTCGATGCAGAAACAATGCGCGGCTGTTTCCACATGTTTCCAACACCTTGTCGCCTCCCTGATGGGAAGTACTCCTTCCAAGGCAAGGATTATGTCCAGATGAAGGGTGGTAAGCCCGTTGTTATCCACGGCCTCCTCCGGGATGAGAAGATGGAAATCGCCAAAGGCAACAACACACTGACAGCTTCCGTCGATATCACCCCGAGCAATCCAATATACGAAGGGTATCCTTTCCCCTGCACATTCGCTCTCGAATACAAGTTGATCGAGCGTGGCGTGGAAATACGGTTCACGTATCAGAACACCGGAAACGAGGACGCACCATTCGGTTACGGTCTTCATCCGTTCTGGAAGATCACAGGAGAACGAAAAGACACCGCCGTCCAAGTACCGTGTAGCTATCTGATGGAGTTGGCCAACCTGGTACCAACCGGCGAGATCATTTCGGTCGAAGGCAATCTCGATCTCAGGAAACCTACATCGCTGGAAGGCGTGGACATTGACAATCTATTCTGGGACCGTGATAAGAGCTCTCCCGCTCTCATCGAATATCGAGCGGAAGGCAAAAAGCTTGTGCTGGAGGCCAGTAATATTTTCAATCATATGATTGCTTTTGCACCAGCCGGAAATCCTTTTGTCTGTGTGGAATTCCTGACGTGCGCGCCAAACCAGATAAATCTCTACAAGGGACCTGAGAATGATGTCTCTGGCCTCATAATCGCACCACCCAACGCCAAAGTAGAAGGCTGGGTGCGATATGTTCTTACTGATCTTTAAATTGTTTTTCAAGTTAGGAGCACAGAATGTCTATCAAGAGTACTGACCTCAATGCAGCAGCGAAGAGAGCCGCCGGTTGGCTAGCGAGCCGCCAGACACCTATGGGCAATTATAGAGGCCTGGAACAACCAAGAGAAGACGGCATCTACGCAGATACCGATGATCTGGGCTGTTACTATAAGAGCGCATATACGCTCCGCGTTGCCGGTGAACCTGCCGCAGCCGGTCGCTGCTTGAATTACGTTGCTCAAAGGTTTATGAGCGATGAGGGTGATTTCTACAACTCCCCCGAAGAGCGAAGTTCCGGGAGCTACGGGCCGGTATATTGCCAGCTTTATCCCAACGCATGGCTCATGCGAGCATCATCATCCCTCGGTTGGATTGGGCTATCCAAGAAGGTCCTGGGCTTCATGCTGAAGTACCGCACGGAAAACGGCGGTTTCTATGCACAGGTCAATCCGAAGACCAACGTAGTAGATTCAAACGCTACAGCTGTCGGCGCACTCTGCTGCCTGCAAGGAGGACTTACGGACCTTGCTGTTCAGAGTGGTGATTTTCTCCTGACCATGCTCGATCAACAGAAAGACCCCTCCAAATTTTACGCAAGGTGGGTCGACGGCGAAGGATTCCTTACGGACGTCTCCGATGTACCGGAAGGCCAGATCAAGTATTGGTACATCAACGCCGAACAAGGCGGGCAGGCCTACTGGGTGTGGGCTTGGCCTATGAATGTGCTCACATATCTCTCCGAAGTGACCGGTGAAGAAAAATACCTCAAAGGTGCTCTTAAGATTCACGATTTCCTTTCAGGTGGTCATGATGATGCCTTCCATTTCGCGAGTGCTGGCAAAGGCGGCTGGGGCTCAGCAATGCTCTACCGGAAAACTGGAGAAGAGAAGTTTCTCAAGACATGTCTGAGCCAAATGGACTTCATCCTCAGCCATCAGCATAAGGATGGCTACATGGTAGGCACAGGTGTCAATGATCTCGATGGCCAGCCGATTCGCACAACCTACGATTTTACGGCTGATTTCACGTCGTGGCTGGTCGATTCAGCAGCAGAGCTTGCTACAAGGGAGTAATCCATGGCTAAGACCAAAGAGCGAATCATTCTCGGCATGGATGTTGGCGGCACAAAGACGGCGGCGGCATTGATGAATGGTCACGGAGAGGTCCTTGGACAGGGAGTTGGTGGTCCCGCCAATATCAATTTCGTCACATTGAAGAAAGCCGAAGCTTCATTTGCGAAAGCTATTCGAGCCGCCCAGAGAATGGCAAAGATCAAAACACTCAAGTGTGACATCGTCATCATCGGCATAGAGCCAAGTCCAAAGCCCCTCTTCCCGATCACCAGGAAGCTAACGGGATGTGCGAAAATCCTTCACAAGAAGGAAGGTGAATGTTCACTGGTCGGTGGCCTGGTCGAAGACGTCGGTGTTGCTCTTATTGCGGGCACTGGCTCGGTTGGTTGGGGAAGGAATGCCAAAGGGAAATCTCACGTCACAAGCTGCTGGGGCATTATCGGTGACGAAGGCAGTGCATACGACATCGCTCGTCGCGGCGTCAACGCTGCCTTCTGGGCAGAAGATGGACGTGGGAAACCGACAAAGCTTGTGACGAACATCGCCGCAAAGTTCGGCAAGAAGAAGATGATCGACATCGTGACTCCTCTTTATCAGGACCCCGATGCTCGAAGAAATTTCGCTGCGTTTAGCCGTGTAGTGATGGAAACGGCCCTGAAAGGTGACAAAGTCGCCCGTGAGGTCATCATCGAGGGGGCTCGACAACTCGCCCACATCATTACTACATGTGCCGAAGTAATTGGAATACACCGAAAACCCTACAATGTCGCCGCAACCGGAGGGCTTGTGGCCAATGGCGGGTGGTACTTTGATTTGGTCCAACGCTTCATTCGCAAGAAACACAAAGCCACACTGGTCAAACCAAAGTTTGAACCGGTAATCGGCGCGTGCCTGATCGGGCTCCGCGAACTCAAGATCAAACGAACGGCTGAAGTCGTCAATAACGTCGGCCTGTCAGCTCCCCAGACCCAACCAAAGTGATGTTTTACAGATTGTCTGTTGTTGGAAGAATTGAATAGTGCCGTCTTTTGCTGAACACATTAATGCCAAGAGAATCGTCTTTCTGGAGAGCACAACCAAAAAGGCAGCTCTCCAGGAAATGGTTAACGCCTTAGCCAACGACGGAGTGCTACAAGACCCGGCCTGGTTTCTCCAAGCAATCTATGAACGAGAAGAACTAATGCCGACGGCCTTGGGCATAGGCATTGCCGTCCCTCATGCAAAGGTGCCGCGAGGTCAATCCTTTGGCCTCGCTCTCGGCCTACACACAGAGGGTATTGAGTTTGGCGCCCTTGATGGTCAACCCGTTCAGGTAATCGTAATGATCGCCCAGCCAGTAAACGAAACCGAAAGATACCTTCGCTTTCTGGCTCAGATTGCTACTTTCTTGAAAAACCCCGGCAACTTCAATGCTATTCTCGGCGCTCCCGATGAACAGGCAGTTGTCGACATCGTCCGAAATGCATAACTTCTGAACCACAAAACAACCGGATGCTTCTGCTCCGAAAAAGTCCTACGCTTCCCTATGTCAGGATATTGTTGTCTGAACCACACGTGGCACATAGGTTGCCGTCAAGATTGACGACTTCTGTGGAGTAACCGTCGCGCTTGACAAGAAGGTCCCCACAGGAGCAACACTTGGTGTCGGAACCGTTTTGCAGTCGGATGTTGCCAACGTACACATGACGCAGTTTATCTCTGAAAATAGCTGATGCTCGCTCCAACGTGGCTGCTGGCGTAGGCGGCGCGTGTAATTCGTAATGTGGAAAATATGCGGACAGATGAACCGGCGTGTCCGCGCCGAGGTGCTCAGATATCCACGCCGAAATCTGTCGGAATTCGTCTTCCGTGTCGTTCTTGCCTGGGATAATGAGATTAGTCACTTCCACGTGTGTCTGCTTCCTGGCAATCTCCAACGTGCTGAGGACATGCTCAAGGTGCCCGCCACAGAGGTCGCGATAGAACTCATCGCTGAAAGACTTCAGGTCAATATTCATCCCGTCGATAAGGGGAAGGATCTCTTTGAGCGGTTCGGGCATGACGTAGCCGTTGGTCACAAGCACGTTCTTCATGCCTGCTGTGCGCATTGCATTGGCGGTGTCCTGGACAAATTCGTACCAGATAAACGGTTCATTGTAAGTATATGCAATGCCGATCGAACGTTCTCGTCGTGCCAGGCTGACGAGTTCTCCTGACGTAACACTTTTCGTTTTCGCCTGAGCCTGCGAAATCGTCCAATTCTGGCAGAAGGGACAGCGGAAATTGCAGCCCCAAGTGCCTATTGACAGGATGTCAGACCCGGGATAGAAATGGTAGAGTGGCTTTTTCTCTATGGGATCGAGTGCAATAGAAGTGACCTGCCCGTAGACGAGTGAGTTTAGAGTGCCCTTGGTGTTTTTGCGGACCCGACAAATGCCCGTTTTGCCTTCGGCGATCGTACATTCGTGCGGACAAAGGTGGCACTGAACCCGATCCCCATCAAGCCGTGTCCAGAATCGGGCTGTCTTCATCTGGCTCCTCCCCCCGCACCGTGCAACTGGGCACAAACTGCCGGGCGACTTCCGCCATTCGCCAAAGCTCTTCGCGAGTGTAGGGTTCTACATCTTCCATGCTCGGGTCCAGGCAATCGACTGGACGGAAAGGCTGAAGCACATACTTGTCGGCGCCCTCTATTGCGCTGGCAATATCTGCAACATCTTCCTTATCAAGAAATTCCGGACAGACCGTCGTGCGGAATTCGTACTCGATTTCGCTGTCCATGATCAGATCGATACTCTTGCGAACATCCTGCAGGCTGCAGTCTGCGACAGTTACCTCATTGTAGCGCTGTGCGTCAAGCGGAGCCTTGATATCCATCGCGATATAGTCCAGCAGCTTTCTCGCAAGGAACTCTTGAATCACGGCGGGGTTTGTGCCATTGGTGTCGAGTTTGACTTTTAGACCTGCCGACTTAAGCAGGAGCACAAGCTGCTCAAGGCCGGCGTGCAAAGTTGGTTCGCCGCCTGATATTACTACCCCATCAATCCACCCTTTGTTCTCCGCCAAATACTCCATGACTTCACTTATCGGCACGGTGGGCAGTGTGTCGGGTTCGACAACGAGAGATCTGGCGTGACAATACGAGCAGCGAAAATTGCAGTGCGGCAAAAAAAGCATCGCCGCAATCTGCCCTTCCCAGTCGATGAACGTATTCTTTATGAAACCCTTGATCGGCGGTAAGTCCGTAGCGGACATTTGAGGTCCTTCCAAAAAGGAAGCAACCGAGAGAGGCCTTCCTGAAGAAAGGGCCTCCTTACTTCCCTTTCCAAAGACTTCTACTACCCTCGATTCCGGTGACAGAATGTGACGAAAGGAAACGTTGCTTCGAGACCAGAAACAGCTCATTACGCCCTGAGAGCATTCTGCAGTTCCGTAGAATCGGGAATCATCGCCGCCCAGCGAGCGACATCTTCATTCCCGTCATCAACAATCGTAGTGGGCACTTCAAAGACATCTCGGAATGCCCCCTCCACCAATCCTTCCTCGCTGTCCATGTCAAAGAAGACAGCCTGCACATCATCAGCCATCCCCATTTTAGTCAGGAAGTGCTCGACCTTGTTCTTGGTGGCAGTACACTTGCCACACTTTTGCTTTCCAAAAATAGAAATCCTCTTGGCCATAACTCCAGACTCCCCCTATACCATTCTCCATAGATACAAAGTGCCTGCCGGTTCCTCCGGAATATCTTCTCCGCTTCGAATATTCTATACACTCACGGCAGATCCGGTCCCTTCGGAGTTCCTTCTCTTCGGAACCGAAAATGCTGTTTCCCCTTGCTCTTGCTTATCAAGCAATTGGCGGAGATGCTCCACATCCCATCCGCCACCCTCTTCAAATCCAACTCGCGACATCGAGACGTTGTTCACATTGGCAGCTGAGCAGTGTTCACAAACGTTTTTCAGACCCGTCGTTGTTCTATTGCAGGCTTTGCAGACAGTGAATTCGGGCGAAATCGTTAGCTGAGCTGCGTTGGTCTGCTCGAAGGTTTTCCGTACGAGATTCAGAATACTGGCAGCCGAAGGTCTCTGTTCCCCAACAAATGCGTGAATAATCGCTCCGGATTCGATCATGGTGTGGAACTTGCTCTGCTTGCGAATGCGAGTAATGATATCCACCGGTGCATCCGCGCGCAGATGAATGCTATTGGTATAGTAATATTCCTCTTGCGAAAGGTCGCCTCGAACATAATCAGCCGATTCAGGAAAGTCGCGAAGATCAATCTTCACGAAACGGCGTGTCGCACTTTCTGCTGGTGATTCTTCAAGCGAAAGCTTGATGCCATACTTCTCGCCGTGCTTCTTTATTTCCTTAAACATGTGCGCGACAATACGCAGTCCCAACCGCAACGGATCATCGCCCTGGTGCAGCTCTTCGCCGGTCAGATACTTCACACATTCATTGAGACCGACCAATCCGACGATATATGTGGCTGCATCCAAGTCAACGTAAGGACGTCCGTCTGCTGCAGGCTTTCCAATCTCCCACAAGGGCATCTGAGGAGCGGACATCAGTCGGGAAACAAACTCTCGCTTCTGCAAATGAGCACGGACGATGTAATCGAGCATCTCGTCGATCTCTTTCATCACACCGTCTACGTTGCCACGCCCCGCACGATACGCACACTGCGGCAGGTTAATACTCACATTCTGGAAGCCGCAAAACCGCATGCTCTCGGGATGCCGCAACATGTAGTCATCCTCGATAGTCGTGCGTAATCTGCAACAAGCTGACAGCGTCACCTCATCCCGGTCAAAAACGAAATACGGAGTGCCATTTTCGCTAGCAATCTGACACGCGTACTCCAGCAGCTTGTACTGCTCGGGATCGGTGAAAGTCTCCGCATTGACATGAAAATCACACTTCGGAAACGCAAACACATGGCCGTGGCCGTCTCCCTTTCGCCATACGTCAAGCATGACCCGAGTGAAATCCCTGGCAACGTCTTCGTATTCACCGTACGTCTTGTCCGTGTATTCGCCGCCCGGGCCAATAGCGGGAACATCCTTCAGGTAATTCGGCACACCAGTATGAATGTTGAAGTCCAGAAAGAGTGTCTGCCCGCCTCGCGAAAATGCGCTCTGTGATCCGCTGAAGATCAGGTGTTGCGCTTCCTGCAGCATCTGATCTTTGCTGACGCCAACCAAGTACGGAGCGTAGAAGACATTGATATAACCCACGCCAAGAGCGCCGGCGTAGTATGCTTGCATTGATGCAAGAAATGTATTCAGGTGTCCTGTCAACGTTCGGGCGTGTTTGGCCGGTCCGGACTTGGTGTCGAGGTTGTTCAGGCAAAGACCGTATTTTTTCAAGTACTCAAGCGAGTGTGAGGAGCAATATACTCGCGTGGGATAGCCGAGATCATGCAGGTGGATCCTGCCTTCCATGTGAGCCTGGGCCACTTCCTGCGTGAATACAGCTTGCAGGGCGTACTGCTTCAGCGTGTTCTCAGCAATCGCCAGATTGATTGCTTCCGGGTTGTTGGCCGTGATATTGCTGTTCTCTTTGCTCTTGGAAAAAATGAGCTGTTCGAGATCGTACCGCGGCATACCAACAACCGTGTGCCGCTCAAGCGTTGAGCTAAAACCGCGGTCAAATAGCTCGTTGTCAACAAGTTCTCTAATAAGACTTGTTGAAATGCGCGAGATACCTGAATCAAAAATCCGCTTCTCAACGACACTCGCAATTTCGCCTGCCGTTTTCTCGTCCAGGCCAGCTTCCTTCTGCAGAGCCAGGGCGATCCGACTGCGATCCCATTTTACAAGCTCATCCTTGCTGCCTGGATCGACAAGAAGAGACAGGTCCGTGGTGCTTCCGTTTTCACGAACGGCTTTTCGCACCAGCGTACTCTGTCGGATCTGTGACCGACTTTGCCGGTAAAGGATATAGGCCTTGGCCGTCTTGGCATGACCAGTGTTGACCAGTATCTTTTCGACCATGTCCTGAATATCTTCGATGGTCGGAACATTTCCTTCATACTCCCTTTCCAGGAAGAGAGCAACAACACCGGCCAATTCTCCAGCCATTTCTCGATCTTCGCCACCGACGGATCGAGCTGCTTTGAAAATGGCCTCAGTGATCTTCTCCTGATCAAAAGGGACAAGTCGTCCGTCTCGTTTTCGGACGTTTTCAATCCTTGCCATCCGGACATCCCTTCATTGTACCGACTATTGACCGTAACTGTTCATCAGGAAGAAGCTGCTTCGTCCCTAGCATCTTCCTTCTCATCTGCTTCTTCCGCCGGCTTCTGTTCCTCTTTCAAAGGCTGAAGCTCATCGTAGAACTGGCTAATATCTCGAAACTCTCTGTAAACCGAGGCAAAGCGTACATAAGCAATGTGATTGAGTTCGCGCAATCGGCTCATTACCATTTCGCCAACATGCCGCGACTCCACTTCATTGTACCCGTGTTCGTTGATCTCTTCCTCGATCTCCTGCACTACTCTCTCCAACTCCCCTACAGCGACCGATGTCTTCTCGCAAGCCTTCAGTACACCGTTCATTATCTTGTTTCGATCGAACGGTACGCGACTCCCGTCTTTCTTGATTATGCGGAGAGGAATTTCTTCAATCCGCTCGTACGAAGTATAACGCCGCCCGCACCTCAAGCACTGCCTGCGACGTCTCACAACCGAGCCATCCTCGGCAGAACGAGAGTCCACAACCTTGTCGTCATCTTCCTTGCAGAAAGGACATTTCATGATCGGTCACCCTATTTGCCAGTGTTCCCAGAGCTACATCAAACGGAAGCTTCCAACCTGGACTCAACCAGCAGCACACAAGTGCAGAAGTGTTTCAAGTCAACTCAAGGCTGGTGATATGCCGCTAGATTTGGAGGCAGCTTCCCCTGTGAATACTTCCCCCAAGGTCATTCCGTCAGCACCAAAACTTCGAAGAACCACACGATATTGACAGAATTTAATTTTACAGCACAACAGGTAGTACGTCAAGGAGTTTTCTCGAAAAACGGCGGAAAGCCATTCCCCTCTTTGCTACCTCATGCCCCATTTGGGTCATGTCTTGTCTTTTCTATGCCAAAACCGGACGTCTCCACGTTATCAAGCCGATCCAACTTGACTCCAGCCTCTGAAAGAAGCTCTCGGGAGAGTCTGTCGGGGTAGTCGGCGCAGACCACTATGCGTTCGATTCCGGCGTTGATGAGCATTTTTGCACATAGGGAACACGGGTGTGCCGTGCAGTATAGAGTCGATCCCTCTGTGCCTGTACCATAGCCGGCCGCTTGCAGTAGTGCGTTCATTTCTGCATGAAGACCGCGACAAAGCTCATGCCTTTCGCCGGAAGGCACACTATTCTGTTCGCGCAAACATCCTATCTCTTCGCAGTGAGGCAAATTCTTCGGCGCACCGTTGTAGCCGGTCGCCAAGATTCGCTTGTCCTTCACGAGAAGTGCGCCGAGCTGGCGGCGCATGCAGGTGGATCTGCGAGCGACTTCATGAGCAATACTCATGAAGTACTCATCCCAACTCGGTCGCTTCAGAGATCTCTCTGTCTTTTTCATTTATTGTCGATATGAATCGGAAAATCAATGGCTGTTATGAATGAGATTATTCTCACTCTAGCTATTCTAAGTGAGACCGCGAGCATTCGTCAAGCGAATCACTGCTTCACCTCCAAGCGGCCGATTGCCGAGCATTTAACCGAAGCATTTGAAGAGAATTGGGACACGAACAGAAGACACTTGCCGATGAAAGACGAAGAAAACGTCCCTCACGACAAGCACGAATTGGTGGCGGATAAAGATCTCTTGATAAGTGTGGTGCATGAAACAGCGCCGACATTCAAATAGAGTGCCGACGCTCAAGGATTGTTGGTGACCCCAACGGGAGTCGAACCCGTGTTGCCGGGTTGAAAACCCGGTGTCCTAACCATTAGACGATGGGGCCTGGTGAGGGCAGAAGGACTCGAACCTTCGACCTACGGCTTAAAAAGCCGGTGCTCTACCGACTGAGCTATGCCCCCCTAAATCTGTCCTGAATTTCAAAGAGTACTCAGCGTCGCGACTACTATCAGATCTCCATGATTTCCTTGCTCTTCGCTTCGAGCGTTTCATCGATTGCCGTTTCGTGAGCTTTCGTCAGCTCCTGAATGTCTTTCTTGATATTGTAGACGTCATCCTCGGTGATGAGCTTCTGCTTTTCTTCACGGTCGACCTGTTTGTTAGCATCACGCCGTATGTTACGAATCGCGACCTTGGACTCTTCGCCGATCTGCTTGATCTTCACTGCAATCTGACGACGTCGTTCTTCGCTAAGAGCCGGTACAGCCAGTCGAATCAGTTTGCCGTCGTTGTTCGGTGCCATACCAAGGTCTGATTTCAGAATCGCCTTCTCGATTGTACTTAGAATCGAAGGATCATACGCGCGAATCACAATCATTCGCGGGTCCGGCGTTGTGATATTGGCGATTTCCCTGAGCGTAGTCTGCGTGCCGTAGTAGTCGACCTTCAGATGCTCGACAAGACCTGTGCTGGCGCGTGCTCCGCGGGTTGCTCTCAACTCCCCTTTCAGGTTTCCCAGCGTCTTGTCCATTCGCTCTTCAGCTTCGAGATAAATGTCATCGTATGGCATTTTGTATCTTGCAATACCCCAGTAAGGCGCTACCAGCCTTCAGCTTATGACAGTGCCGATCTGTTCACCTTGAAAGACCCGCTCTATATTGCCCTGTTTTTTCAAGTTGAACACCACGATCGGAATGCTGCTTTCCATACACAGCGTTACAGCCGTAGGGTCCATTACTCCAAGCTGCTTGTTCAAGACATCCATGTATGCGAGCTTTTCAAAACGTTCGGCAGAAGGCTCATCCATCGGATCAGCCGAGTAAACTCCATCGACCTTCGTCGCCTTCATCAGCACGTCAGCCTTGATTTCATTCGCCCGCAGTGCCGCCGCGCTGTCTGTCGTAAAGATCGGGCTGCCGGTTCCGGCGGCCAGAATCACCACTCGTCCCTTTTCCAGATGCCGTATGCACCGTCGCCGAATATAGGGCTCGGCCACATCGTGCATGGCAATAGCAGTCTGCACTCGTGTCTCAACGTTTTCTCGTTCTAGCGCGTCCTGCAGTGCCAATGCATTGATGACCGTCCCTAGCATTCCCATGTGATCGGCGGTAGCTCGGTTGACGCCGAGTCTTGTGAGTTCTCCGCCACGAATGAGATTGCCCCCGCCAACGACTATTGCAAGTTCCACACCTAGAGCGTTGACACGCTTGATCCGGGTGGCGATTGACTCGACCTCATCAAGAACAATCCCCTGACCAGCAGCTCCGAACCCTTCGCCGCTAATTTTCAGAACTGCCCGGTGGTAAGCCAGCTTGTTTCTTGCCATCTGCCCCTATATGTCTTTCATCTGATGCGTCCGAAAGAAGAAACCAAAAGGAAAAATAGTGCTATTCCCTTTCGTTTTCTCCGATCTCGAAACGTGTAAATCGCTCGATGGACATGTTCTCGCCAAACTTGGAGATCAATCCCTTGAGAACTTCTTCGACAGTCTGACTGTCATCTTTGACATAAGGCTGTTCCAGAAGGCATCTTTCCTGGAAGAATTTGCCAAGCTTGCCTTCGACGATTTTGCTAATAACTTGTTCCGGTTTGTCTTTGACCTGTTCGCTGTAAATCTCACGTTCTTTGTCAACGATTTCAGCCGGAACTTCCTCGCGCCGAACAGCAATCGGCTTGATCGCTACCACATGCATACACAAACCGTCAGCGAAACTGATAAACTCTTCGTTGGATGCGACAAAATCGCTCTCACAGCGGACCTCAACCATACTGCCAACTTTGCCGTTGTGGTGAATGTAGCAACCAATGCGTCCCTGAGATGTCGCTCGTCCAGCTCTGCGGTCGGCAGTTGCAAGCCCCTGCTTTCGAAGGACATCTATTGCCTTTTCAAAATCACCATCGGCATCGAAAAGTGCTTGCTTGCACTTCATCATGCCAATGCCAGTTGTCTCTCGTAGACGCATCACATCTTTCGCACTGATAGCCATTTCCTGCTCCTGTAGGTACTCCCTGAACAGAGATAAATGGCAAATACTCGGCTGTCATGAACTTTCAACAGCCGAGTGAGTTGGTAAGATACCGCACAGACACTTACGCACCGCCTTGTTCCGAAGTCTGCTCCTTCTCTCCATCCTCAACTGCGGGTGCCTCTGCTTCAATAGCGGATTCTTTTGTGGCAACGGCAACCTGAGCTGCTTCGGCTGCTGCATCTGCGGCTGCGGCGGCTTCTGCTGCAGCCTGGGCCGCTGCTTCAGCGGTTTCTGCCGCTCGTCGACCTTCTGCCACGGCCTCGCCAAGCTTTCCACATACGGTCTGAATGGAACGAATCGCGTCGTCGTTGCCCGGAATTGGAACGTCCACAGTGTCCGGGTCTGAATCAGTGTCGACAAGCGCAAGAACCGGGATGCCAAGCTTTCTTGCCTCTCGCACCGCTGTAAGTTCATTACTCGGATCGATCACTACAAGCGCACTTGGAAGCTTGCTCATCGTGCGAATGCCGGAAATGTTTCGCATGAGTTTCCGCTTTTCGCGCGCAAAGGATGCAATCATCTTCTTGCTGAATGTTTGGATTTCACCAGAGCTTTCGAGTCGCTCCAATTCTTCCAGACGTTTGAGTTGTCCCAAGACTGTGCGGTGATTTGTCAGTGTGCCGCCCAGCCATCGCTCGCTGACGTAGGGACTGCCGCACGCCGCTGCTTCGGCTTCTACAATTCTGCCCGCCTGCCGTTTTGTGCCGACAAAGAGAATCGTTTTTCCCTCGCTCGCCAATTTTCCAAGAAAATTGCAGCTCCGTATCAGACCCTTCACTGTCTCACGAAGATCAATGATATGGATCGTATTGCGTTTCCCAAAGATGTATCTTTTCATCTTCGGATTCCAGCGGCTCGTACGGTGTCCATAATGAACGCCAGACTCGAGCAGTTCCTTCACCGAAACAATCGCCAAATGACTTCTCCTGAGAACTATTCCCCACTGAGAAAGGACACACCACGAGCATTCGCCCAGTGGACCGCGCGAACGCCGAAACAGGTATTATAACGATCAACTGTGCTCTGTCAAGGATAAGACGCCAAAAGAAAAGTCCGCTTCCTCTGACAGTAAGGGAGAACTCATCCGACAATCTTTGCACCAACCTGTCGCTCTGTGGGATTCTCCCGCCCAGATGGGTCGAAATAGACGAAGAGATGTGGATGAGTCAATCGTCGACGAGCTTCAAAATGTCCCCAAGGTCGTTCTTTGCGAGCACCGGATGATTGCCGTATCTCGCTGATTTCACCCCATAAGACCCGTACTTCTCACGAAGTTCTTCTTCGGTGGCTGAATGGTACGCAACGGTGGCATTTGGATCCTTCAGTTGATGTCCGGTCAGCACACATGCAACTGTCTCATTCTTGCCAATGAGTCCTTCCCGGCGAAGTAGCCTCGCACCTGCTACAGAAGCGGCTGAGGCCGGTTCACAGCCGACACCGGCACCACCGACCTGGGCCTTTGCGTCAAGAATAAGCTCATCTGGAACTTCGCGCACCACTCCGTCTGACACCTCCAACGTGCGCAAGGCCTTCTTGAGATTCACGGGCCGGTTGATTTCTATGGCACTCGCTATTGTGTGTGCACGAATCCCTCTTTCATCCAATTCCCTGTAGTAGCCATCTATAATCGTGTCATCAACATCCCCCTGGTTCCACTTCAGCCCGTGCTCATTGACAAGAGCGTACAGGGTTCGTGCTCCGGTGGAATTGATGATCGCGACACGAGGCATTCGTTTGATCAGACCCACTCGCTTGAGTTCGATAAATGCCTTGCCGAAAGCTGACGAATTGCCGAGATTGCCTCCAGGCACGATAACCCAGTCGGGGACTTCCCATCTGAGCCCCTCCAATACGCGATACATGATTGCCTTCTGGCCTTCGAGACGGAATGGGTTGAGCGAGTTCATAAGGTAAAGTCCGCGCTCAGTACAAACTTCCTGAACTCGCGCCATTGCGTCGTCGAAGTCGCCTTCGATCTGGATCGTCTTTGCACCGTAGTCGAGGGCCTGTGATAGCTTGCCAAAAGCGATTTTGCCGCTCCCGACAAAAACGACCGCCTGCAAAATCTCGCTTGCCGCGGCCAACGCTGCAAGGGAAGCCGACGTATTCCCCGTCGATGCACATGCAGCCAACTTGGCGCCTACCATGTTGGCATGAGTGAAGGCCGCGGTCATCCCGTTGTCCTTGAAGGACCCCGACGGGTTCATGCCTTCGCACTGAAGATACAGCTTGTCCGCGGGAAGGTCTACGTATTCGGCCACCTTCGGGGCAGTTCGCAATTGAGTCTGGCCCTCGCCAATGGTGATAACTTTTGACATATCGGCGAATTGAAGCAATTCGCGAAATCGCCAAACACCGCTAAAGTCATGAGCATCGCGGCGGTTTGCCCAGCGACTTTCGATTTCTCTCAGCGACTTGGGCAACTTGATCCTAGGCCAGTCATATTCCACGTCAAGAAGGTTTCCACACTCCGGACACTTGTGGAGCACCTCACCAATGTCGTAGGTAGACGCACAACGAATATTGATGCACTGTTGAAAAGCGATGTTTTTCATAATGTTCAACCGCAATACCTGAATAGAACAGCTATATGGTCACTGCTGAGGAAGAGCAAACCTACTCAGCTTTTAATACTAAATGCCCCTCCCTCTCAAGTCAACTAGAACAGGGGGTAGCACGGGAGCTTATTCTTATCGACAAGAATCAGTGTCGAATTTGCTGCGAACGCTATTGCTACAGCCAACCTGTCAGTTGAGCAAGACGTCGAGAATATTCTATGAAATTTGGCCAGGAAATGTCAGGGGGCACACCGTGGTCACAGCTTGGGATAAAGCCACCATCTTTCAGCAACGGAGGTATGACACGCATCATTTCTTTTTCGACTACCTCACCGCCTTTTGCCATAGCTCTTTTGTCGATTCCGCCTCTGTAGGCCATCTTCTTTCCGAAGGTCTTGCGGAACTCGACAATGTCGTTGTGGGCTGCAACTTCTATAGGAAGGCAAGAGTTGAAGCCTGCGTCAATCCATATTGGAATCAGCTCTCCTATGAATCCATCACTATCGACCTCAAAAACGGGGCAGCCGGCGGACTCTATCTGATCGGCCCACTGTTTATAAGACGGGAGAAGAAACTTTCGGGTCATTGCCGGCGAAATCATGCTGTGAGCTTTGTAGGCCATGTCTTCGTTTATGAGCACGCTATCAGGGACAAATCCATCGAAAGCAATGGTCAGGATATCGCTTAGATAGTCCTTCCAGAAATCAACCATTTCCATAACAAAGTCCGGATCAGTCGCCATGAAAATGCACAGGCCTTCCATGCCGCACCACTCTCGAAGTTGCCAGAAAGGACCGTTGAAGGTTAGCGTCGACACATAGTCTCTTTCGCGGAGTTGGTCACACCGATCTGCGAAATCCTCCGAAAATCGGCCGGGCGTTTTCGCGTCGAATCGCCATTTCATTTTCTCCCAATCTTCGCGATTCTCAACCGGGAACTTGTGCCATTTGCGGGTTACAAAGTCTATGGCCTGTCGGATATATGTGTAGTCATATTCATCGGAGATTTCTGTGATCGCACCCATCCAATCCTGGACTATGTAGTGCCCGTCTTTGTGTTCGAGAACTTTTTCTTCGAACATCGGCATCATCTTGTCGGAAACCCCGTGGTGAACGACGGGTTTGGTTTTCGGCTTCTCGATTCCGAGAGTCTCGTGCAATACGTCAATGTAATCCCGACCTTCCGGCAGTCCCTGCTCGTGCCAAGCTTTCAGTGTAGACTCTCTGGCATGACCAGGATCAAAGGGCACTTTGTCAGGCTTGCCAAAAAGAAGTGTCTCTCGAAAACGTTCTCTCGGCGTCATCGATCTGTTCTCCTCATAAAACAGAGCTCTGTGGCAGCTATTATGGGGGTCAGATTATACACGGCTGTTCTTTACTTGCAAGGTAACGTGTTGTAAAGATACTGCCATAGGGCTTGCATCGTTTTCAGCATGGGCTACAATTCACACAGATAAAAGAATCAGAAACTCGTCTCCCCTGATGCCAAAAAGGAACTGGAAATGAAATCTGCCCTTAGTTGCCTACCGGTTGTTGTATTGATCGCTGCCCTTGTTGGTTGCTCCTTGCACTCTATTGAGACCGTCGGTGCAGAGAAGACTTCGGTCGACAATACGCGCTGGATCGAAGTCGAGCATATTCCCGTGCCTGCTGGAGTGTCGGGACTGCATCCGGATGTCGAACCAGCTCCTGGACTTGGCAGCGGCTATACCGCCATCGTCTGCGACAAGGATGACCGAGTGTACGTCGGGACAGCTTTCTACGGATCATACGGCAGTCTTCTCATGATGGATCCCAGGAGAAGACCGAAGAAGCTTGAGGTCGTTGCGTCCATCAAAGATATCGTGCGTGAAGACCTGACCTACGGAATCAATACCCAATCCAAGACACACACAAGACTCATTTGTGACAATCAAGGACACATATGGGGAGCCACGAAGCAAGGCAATGAGATTTTCGGCGTGCGCCCAGAACTTGGCGAACTGAGCGACGGTTTCCCCGGCGGACACCTCTATTGTTACAATCCGAAGACTGGCATCGCGATCGATCACGGCATCCTCAAGAAGCAACAGGGTGTGATGACCGGAGCTTATGACCCCAAGCGGGAGATGCTCTACTACAGGACCGAGCCTCTCGCCAACTTCATTTCCTACAACATCAAGACCGGTGAGGTCTGCGACAAGGGGCGGGTTGGATCACTCACGCGCTACATCGACATCGATAAATGGGGAAACGTCTGGATCCCGGCCACTGGCTCGATCGTGAAATATGACGTCGAACGCGATGAAATGCGTGATCTCACGGCCGAGTTCATCAACGGTAACAACGTCACCCTCGACACAAGCGATGTGCACAAGTATGTCTACGGCTATTCCTGCGTCACCGGACCAGACGGCACAACGCTCTATTCTGCTCCGGTCCGAGATTCCTCCAAGGATGGTTCCGGTATGATATCGGAGTTTGATCTGACCTCCGAACATGACGGAAAGATATCCGCCCGACAAGTCTGTCGACTTGCTCCCAAAGATATGCGAGCAACAGATGTTCACACTATGACGCGTTCTCCGGACGGCAAGATATACTGGACAGCGGAAACGAACAACCCCGCCCAAAATAGTCGCCATGAACTTCACATAATGCGCTACGACCCCAAAACCAGAAAAGGCGAAGACGTTGGAGCCCTTTGGCTGAAGCCTCTGCCTGGGGACAAACCAGATGAAGGCGGCAAGATCAAGGGCTGGAGTGAACCTTATGATGGTCGCGAACTGCCCAATCAAGTCGGCAACGGGGTGCAGGGTTCGACCTTTGACAGCAAAGGCAACCTATACATAAAGGTCATCGGCTGGCCCGGTTATGGTGTCCTGACAGTACCTCGCAAGGCATTGAAATGAAACAAGAAAGTCCGCAGACGCCTGATAGAGAAATCACTGGAGATTGAGAAATGATCACCAAGAGAATGCTCACGCAACTACTTTCGGTCACGGCTGTACTGCTCATCGCGGTTTGCACTACGCAGTGTCTCGCGGATATTGACATCGTCGAAGGTAAACCGAAAAAAATCACGCTCTACGATGTCTTGCCACGCAATGAATCTGCAGTCACGTCAATGGTCACAATCGATGACAATACGATTGTGGGCGTCGCGTCAGGAAGAACGGCTGCTCACGTGTTCAGAATCGACTCCACCACGAACAAGATCGAGAAACTGGTGACTATAAAAAAGGGGGCGAAGTATTGGAGCCATCCAACGATCGCATCACACGGGAGTAACATTCTTGTTGCATTTGCCTTCGAACCTTACGTCCTTCACGAATGGGCAAAAGCCAAAAGTCTGACGAAAGCTAAATCCGTTGTAGCTAATGATGAACTCGTCTCCCCACCTATCTACATTCTCGACTTGAAGACAAAAACGCTGAAGGAGTATCCCTCCCCCATTGCCGGGTCTGGCACTACCGGCTTAACTGTAAACGCGCACAGCGGCATTTTCTATGCCTTGACTGTACCTCCGCTCTTTGCTGACGGATCACATCTCTTCAGTATCAACCCGGCAACGGGAGAGGGTAAAGATTTTGGCGTCGTGAGTAAGTCGCCGAAGTTCTACGACCATCAAATTCCCTGCAATGCAGTAGCTTTCGATGAGCAGGGAAGCGTTCTGCTGACGGGAAACGGAATTCTCAAGAAATATGACATCAAGCAGAAGACCCTCAAGGAACTCTCAGCCAAGCTCCCCGCTGTTCCTGGTCGCCATGATTTCTCGTATATCGAGGCACTAGTCGACGGGCCAGATGGTGACTACTACGGCGGCACAAGTGACGGATATCTTTTCAGGCTTGATCCGGAAGAATGTCAAATCGAGAATTTCGGCAAGGCGCTGCGTCAAATGCACGTGATAGACCTTGTCCGAGACGGGTATACGCTATATGGCGTGGGGGGAGAGAAAAACGGTCTGCCAAGGTTGTTTTCTTTCGACACCAAGAGTCGCACATTCACACTCGGCGGGACGCCGCAAGCCAAGCCTCGCGAAGCATTCGGTCAGATCGGAGCACTGTCTTTCGCGAACGGTAAGCTCTACGTCGCGGAAAATGAACGGAATGCATGTATCTTCATCTACAGTCCTGAAGCAGATGAGTAGACACTTCGGCAAGCTACTGGAGCTGGAAACTGATGACACCAGCGGCCTCAAGAATCACGACAGTGAGGTTGTATAAGCCATGTAGAATTGAAGCTGCCACAAAGTAATTGAAACATACATCGATATCAAAATGCCCCCCCTTCTCTTTGATATGTTGCCACATCTTTGCAAGTCCCGCGCCGAAAATGCCAGTCGCCACGAGGTGTACCGCGGTGCACACAGTAACGCGAAAGAGCCAGTAGCCACCATCCAACTTGCTTGCATACACAAAGATGTATAAACCATTCTCAAGGGAAGCAAAAATCAATGCCCCCAGAAGGGCAAGCATGACGACGTGAAGTGAAGAGCGGAGCCAATGCGGACGTTTATCTAGCAAGAAGATGAGTCCAATGGGCTTCATCATCTCTTCGATCGGCGGCACAATGAGAATCGATGCCCACGCAAAACTCCCAATGGTCTCTTCAATCATTGCAGCGAGCAAACCTAGTACTCCACCGCCGGCCACCCAAAGCAGTGCAAGCGTGGCATCGCGATTTGACAATCCGCATATCTCCTATTGCAGTTTGTCCGTGATAATCGCCGTACCGTAAGCAAGTACTTCAACTCCAGTCTCTTTGCCACCTTTGCTGGAACGCTTGATGGCATTGGTTTCGAGACGAACGTTGAGCACCATCTTGCTCCCAATCCTGTTGGCTTCCTCGACCATTCGGAGTATTGCCTCCCGCCGAGCGCGTTCCAAGAGCGTCTCAAGTGTTCGCAGTCTTCCGCCAACGAGGGCCTTCATGTAGGCGCCAAGACTCTTGAAATAATCCGGAGCAACCACCACGCTTCCGACGCACAACTTTGTCCTGATAGCTCTAAGACCTTCAGGCACGCGTTTTGTGTTCGTCACCAACAAGTGGCTGAGCTCTTGTTCTCGCCTTCGGATCGAACGAAAGTGTGCTTTCTCAATTGCCTTGCCGACAGTCAGCGCAAGCAGTATGAGGAAAACGGGAACCGCAATCTGGAATACCACGACGATTGACTCAGACATTTTCTTCCGGCTCCACTATCACAGCCGTACCGTAGGCAAAAAGCTCCGCTGCTCCCTGCATAACGGACGATGTCGATAAGCGCACATTAACGACAGCGTTTGCTCCCATCCCTTCTGCTGCGGCCTCCATGCGACCGATAGCTTCCTGCCGCGATTCTGTCAGCAATTCGGTGTAGCCCTTGATCTCGCCTCCAACAATATTCTTCAGGCTGGCCATAATGTCACGACCCACGTGTTTGGCCCGGATCGTGTTGCCCGAGACAAGACCGAGATGCCTGACAACCCGATGACCAGGTACCGCCTCCATGTTGCTCAACAGCATGTTCCTCTCCTTCACCTTGTGCAAGAAAGCCAAGAGTGACTTCGACCGCTCACCCACATCGGCCTGAACCAGTAGTATTGCTGAATCAAGTCACGCCAGATTGCGATTCACAAACCGGGACAAACTTGATGTCCGGAAGCGGGACTACGTAATTGCTGATCGGGATTGTATGCACACGAACCGTCGAATCCTTCTCGCTGGAGGTGCCACACAAACGCAGACGTCCAGAAACCTCTGCCCCCTGACACTTATCGTTGCTCCACAGTGCGCTTCAATGAATGCTCAACTTTGGAGGTTGCAGACACTATATCGCCATCTTCAACTCTCAGATTCAATCTGAAATCGCCCTCGAGACGAGCCGTGTGGCTTTTCACAAGTCCTGAATCTACCGACAAATGCACTTCACCGTTTTGAGAGAGTTTTGCGCCCGTGATTGTAACGGCAGCACCGTGCATCCTCTGGCTGCCGGAACTTATGTTGGCAAGCTCAGACGAGAAATTGATGACGGCAACCCTGCCTTCCGGTGTGTCCTTGAGTTCTGTAAGTTCACATTCCATTTCGCAATCGGTATCGCCGATGAAGGGAATGTTCCGTACTATCTTGGTGTGCCACACAGCGCCAACCCCAACAGGATACTCGGGAAGCATGTCACTCAAGATCAGTATCAGTTCTTTGTCCATCTTATCACCGAAGGATTCCCTGATCTGTGACAGCAATTGACTGGAACGGGGACATTCCTCCTCAATGCGCGTCCAGATGTCTTCGAGCCCCTTCAGGTCTTCGATGCTGTCATCCGAACCAAACCGAATACTGATTTCGGACTTCAGAAACTCCCTGAGTATCTTGTCCAATTCCATCTGTTGAGAAAGCCCTGCTGTTTCTTTGTATCTTCCGATGTTCCGATTGTCTGATAAAGGTGGTGGATCATTCGTGTCGATCTTGATGTCGTCGTGTTCCAGCTTGAACCTCTTGAAACCAAGCGATGCCGTCTTTAAGCGTTTTTCATCAGGATGGTGGACCTCAAGCTCAGAGACCACTAGACTGGAAACCTCCGTCACCTGATTCAGGCCTGGGCCGATCATGTCTTGCTTTATCTGCTCAGAAAAGGCGATTACATACTGAGCAGGACGATACCCCTCATGCAGCGCCACTCTCGGTAGCGCCCCAGCATTGTCCCTCTTTCCACAAGAACACAGAATGACAGAGGTCAACGCAACAACTGTCAGGATAATGGGAGTATTTCGCATCACGCGGGTCTCTCTTTTTCGCCCTTTCACTCTGTAGCGATATGGAGCCTCTCTCAACAAGCCGAAAGCCAACTACTCACTGAGAATTGTCCGTCTTGCAGTCTACGAGGATTCGTCCCCGACCAGCGTGCCGACATCGATAATCAGCCTACCATCGAGATGGTCTATTTCGTGCTGAAATACGCGAGCCAGAAGACCGTCTGCGGTGATCTGCGTCTGACGTCCTGATTCGTCCATTCCTCGAACGGTTACTTTTTCGCAACGGGTCACACGGTAACTCTGGTCGGGCACGCTTAGACATGCCTCGTCCATTTCTACTTCACCTTCGGCAGAGACAATCTCAGGGTTGATGAGCACAATGATGTCACGCCCCGATCCGTCCAAAGACAAATCCACAACAATCACCCTCAACTGCACTCCGATCTGCGGAGCTGCCACACCAAGTGCTCGGGATTCCTTTAGCGATGCCTTCATCGTCTTGACAAGCTTGCGAATCGACCCGTCAACATTGCCTACTTTCTTGCTGCCCTTACGCAGGTCACCATTTGGAACTGTCACGATCTTCGCCATCAGCAAATTTCCCATTCTATGTGAATCAACTGAGAAGTGAACAAAGGAGCACCGCACACGTAGTACACATGCTTCGCTCATTTGCAGAAACGATTTGAATCATGATAAGACGCGTGCCCCTTCGAATCAAGACAGAACACAAAACTCAAGATATTTCGAACACCGAGATTGGTCAAAAGGCAGTTTTTTTTGCAGACACCTTTCTTGACAGTTGCGCCGGCTAGTTGTATCTTGAAGCAAGCTTGCTCTCTTTTGAAGACGGGAAATGACGTGCCAATAGATCATATCAAGATGCTCATCATGGATGTGGACGGGGTGCTGACCGACGGCACAATCTACATCGACGCAGGGGGAAGGGAAATAAAGGCCTTTCACGCACTGGACGGGGCTGGCATCAAGTACCTCCATCGCGCAGGCCTGAAATCCGCAGTCATAAGCGGTCGCTCCTCGGACGCCGTCGCAATCAGAATGAAGGAACTTGGTGTCGAAGAAGTCCATCAGAAAGCACACGACAAGATCGAGGCTTACGAAAGTATCCGGGAGCGACAAGAATTGTCCGACGAAGAAGTCGCCTTCATCGCCGATGACCTTACGGATATCCCACTAATGCGACGCATCGGTTTTCCCATTGCCGTGGCCAACGCACACGAAGAGGTCAAGAACGTGGCTGACTACGTCACCGTCACTCCTGGCGGCCACGGTGCAGTGCGAGAAGTCATCGAGAAAATGCTCAAGGCTCAGGACAAATGGGCCGCTGTCGTCAAACGTTACGGAATCTAATGCAATATCCTGTTCGCAGATATATCGGTTACGCATGCATTGTCTGTTTGCTCGCCCTAGCTCCTCTCCTCAGCTTGGCAAAAGACAAAAAGAAACCGCCGGAAATACGGGTGACTATGTCCGATCCCTGGATACCTTTCTATGACGCGGAAACGGGCAACCTCGAATGGCTACTTCTGGCCGAAAAAGCTTCTCAAAAGAAGCCAGGTCTGTACGAAGCAACCAAACTCAAGCTCACACTTTATGATGAACAAAGAGGTGAAGTCACCATAGCCGCCCCACATGGCCATATTGCCGAGAATCGGGTCCGACTGACTGGCGGCACTGTAATCAATGCAAAAGGAGACCAGCCCATTACAGTCAAGACCCAGTACCTGGAATGGGACATAGAGCAGTCTCTTGCCACGACAGACGCGCCAGTCACAATAGAAAGCACGGATCTCTCGATGAAAGGCATCGGCCTGCTGGCGACTTTCGGCAAGAGAGACATCCACGGTCGTATTCAGCCGGTGAAAATCACACTGCAAGAACAAGCTGACATGACCTTGACCGGCGCGTTGGCAAAAGACACTGTCGACTCTGACACTGATTCATCGCAAGAAGACGACACAAGTCTTCACCTCACCTGCGACGGCAAAGCAGTCCTGGATCGCCCTGGTCGCACCGTCACGTTTCACGACAACGTGGAAATGACGCTTACCGGGAAGTTGGCAGACGAGGCTATCAGCCTTCATCCAAATTCCGCACAAAAAGACGATACTAGCCTTCACATCACCTGCGACGACAAGGCAGTTCTCTTCCGCCCTGACAAGTCCGTTACGTTTTACGAGAACATTGTCGCCACAAAAGGCCTGCTGACAATGAAGGCCAACGAGATGAGACTGAAGTCTGGCAGCAAAATGCCGAAGACCAGCCTTGGCGGTCAGGCTCAACCCTCAAATGAATAGTGGTCGTCACATCGCACGGAGTGAGTTGAAATTCGACCTCGTGTGTGTTGCAATAAGCTCTTAAACGACCCGTCCCTGTCCGGCATTTGCAGTCGGCAATATCATCTGGAGCAAGTCTTATGGACAAAAAGCTCACTTACAAAGATAGTGGCGTCGATGTCTCTTTGAAGCACAATTTCCTGCTGGAAGTAGGCAAACTCGTCCAGCGCACACACACACCGTCCGTCATCGATTTGCCGTACGGATTCGCAGGGCTTTTCTCAATTGAGTCGCGGAAACATCTCTTTTCAAAGTCCTACCGCAAACCGGTCCTTATCGGATGCACCGACGGCGTCGGCACAAAGCTCAAAATCGCTTTCATGACGGGCAAACACGACACTGTGGGTATCGACCTCGTTGCAATGTCGGTCAATGACCTTATCACCACAGGCGGCGAGCCACTCTTTTTCCTCGACTACATCGGCACGGGTAAACTTGACCCATCCGTTTTGCACGATGTGATAAAAGGAATCAGTCAGGGCTGCCTCGAATCGGGCTGCGCCCTGATAGGCGGCGAGACGGCCGAAATGCCTGACATGTACCCGGACGGCGAGTACGATATGGCAGGCTTCGCATGCGGGATCGTTGATCGGAAAAAGGTCATCGAGGGAAGCCTCATCAGTCCAGGCGACGCGTTGATCGGACTCGACTCAAGCGGTATCCACTCCAACGGTTATTCACTAGTCCGAAAGGTTTTTTTTGATCACGGCAAGATGTCCGTCGACCAACACGTACCTGGACTCGGCTGCACTCTCGGCGAAGAACTGCTCAGACCAACTGCAATCTATGTACGTCCCATTACCGCCCTGCTGCGACGCTATAGTGTGAAGCGGCCTGTCCGCGGTATCGCAAACATCACAGGCGGAGCCTTCTATAAAAACCTGCTGCGCCTCCTGCCTCCCAACTGTGTTGCCCGCATCAGGAAGAAATCATGGGAAATGCCGCCCATTTTTGAGGTCATACGAGAGGTCGGCAACGTTGATGAAGATGAGATGTATCGTGTATTCAATTGCGGCATAGGTATGATCTTGGTTGTGCGGCCGTTTTTCGCCAATCGCATCGTCAGAGAACTGAAACGACTTGGCGTAGGCTCACGCATAATAGGCGAAATCAAACGTGGCAGTCGGTCTGTGCAGATTTCCTGAGACACAGAAGCCTTGCGAAAACCCACGCAGCCGAAGCAGGTGTCGCGACAAGCAGAAGCAACAAGACAAGTTTACCCAGCCCCGGAGCGCTCTTCATGTTGCGACGCCACTTGAGATACCAGGAGTTCAAGCCAAGAAAGCCTTCTTCCACGCTGTTTTCGCCCTGATTAGCCCGGACTATCCATGTCTTATTGATCGAAAGCCAGGGAGCTGACTGCGCCAGCTGGTCGCGAAGTCCCGGCGAGTCACCCCGCACGGTTGCGAGAAAATCATACTTGAGCATCCAAGCGTGACATATGATGGGAGAAAATTCTGGCACAAAGTGATTGAGCAGGAGGTCATCGCGTGTTTCATTGACGCCTTTGCGATATGTTCCCTGAGTGCGGCTGAAGTAGTGAATCAACTGTGGATACTTCTTGTCATTCACAAACACCCCCAACACCTGGACACCGGCCGAAACCAAAACCAACAGAACCAACGCCACCTTCCGAGTGATCCCCCCCGCCTCAAGGCAGTTCTTCCATACCGGGGCGCTGAAGATCATGATAAACGGCACCAGCGGCAAAAGGTAACGGGGACCCCACGAGTAGTCACCGTGCCAGCCATGCCATCGCGCCGATATCAACAAGATTGACACGGTCATACCAAGAAACAGCAAACACTCACGCCGATGGTCTTTCCAAAACCCCGAAATACCAAAGAAACACAACACCAGCACCGGCGAATACAGAAAGATTCCCTTTCCTGTGCTGAAGAGCAGACCGAATATCCCAGTGTACCAGGGAGTGCCAAATCCGATTTCCACGTCACGGCCGATCCAGCCATAACCGAGATTCAGAATGGCTCCGAATCTGGCGTGATTGTACCACAAATTCACACAAAACCACACAAATAACGGAACGAAGAAGAGGGCCAGCCAAACCACCCATTTCTGATCTCGACGTCCTCGAGATTTTTCCCTCATCGTGTAAGCCACGTATGCAATCACAAACGGCGCAACAACTGCCACCGCGGGCTTGGCAGTAATAGCAAACCCCAGCGCAAAACTCGACACCGGCAGCCACCAGTTTCCTGTCTCGTTTCGCCAGCGACACACAGCAAAGGCACAAAGCATGAGCATGCACATCTGAAGTGCCTCGGAAAGAAGTGCCCCCGAATACGGCCACGCCATAGTCCCAATGCCAAACGCCGCGGCAATCGCCAGCGCTGTTCTTCCTGAATAGCCAAAAGACAAGACAAACGAGTGAAGCATCCATACCGTGAATGTCACGAGGAAGACCGGAAGCATCGAAGCCACAAAGCGACCGAATACCACACGTTGTCCCGCCCCAGCACTCACCAACGGCGCGATAAGTCTGCCAAACGCCAGAAGTGGAACCTCCGCCAACGGCTGCCCCAAGCCGAGTTTGGTATAATACTGTCCGTCACCACCCTGAATAATTGTCGGGCGCCGCTCACCGTACTCTACTGCCAAGGCCCCCCTTGTAACAATGCTCTCCGCAGTCAGAAGAAGCGTGTTCTCATCCCCTTGTGTCGGCGGGCCCGGGTGCGTCAAGAGATAGAAGAAAACGAAGAATATCAGCAGCGGAAGGACTGGGGACCGTCTGGACTTATCAGATTCTCGTTTCATATTCTTCAGACCCCTTGTTTGTTGAAAGGGACAAAGACGTCGTGCGAAGATAGCGCGTGGGCTGCGAGAAGTCAATCTTGTCCTCTGCAACGGGAATATTCCCCAAAACTGACATTTCGATGCAAATGGGTGCCTTGCAGCATCTCCACTCCTCGCCTATAATGACTTCGAAATGGGCCATCTCAATGCTATCGAAACTACCGGACTGACGAAAGTGTACCGCAACTTCTGGGGGCGTCCGACCGTAACCGCTCTCGACGACCTCGACTTGGCGATTCCCAGAGGCGAAGTCTTCGGTCTGCTCGGACCAAACGGTAGCGGCAAGACCACAACCATCAAATTACTGCTGGGCCTCTTGAGACCTACCAGAGGAACGGCAACAGTCCTCGATCGTCCGTGCTCCGATGTAGATGTGAAACATAAGATAGGCTTTCTGCCGGAGGAGACTTACCTCTATCGTTTTCTCAATGCGGAAGAAACGCTCGATTTCTACGGACAGCTATTCAACCTCCGCCGGGCAGAACGCCGGAAGAGAACTGATGAACTCATCAAGCTGGTAGGTCTTGAGCACGCCCGTCGGCGACCTTTGCGTGAGTATTCAAAGGGGATGGTCCGCCGTATCGGTCTGGCACAGGCTCTAATCAATGATCCGGAGCTGATTTTCCTCGACGAACCTACTTCGGGCCTTGATCCTATTGGTTCCCGCGAAGTCAAAGATCTGATCCTGGATCTTAAGGAAAAGGGCAAGACAGTCGTGCTTTGCTCTCACCTGCTGGGTGATGTGGAAAACGTGTGCGACAGAATCGCCATGCTCGTCCAAGGCCGTCTTCGCACCATGGGAAGCGTAAACGAACTGCTTTCAGTCTCTGACTCGGTCGAATTGACTATCCGAAACCTGCCTCCCGAAACACTGCAAGCCATATGCGAGCAAATCGAGAAAAATGGGGCAGAAATGATCGACACACACCCACCTATGCGGTCCCTTGAAAGTCTCTTCCTGGAAGTAATAGGCGAACACCTCAATGCGTCGGATTTGGGCGATCGCTCATAACACATTTCGTGAAGCAATACGAAAGAAGCTCCTGATCGTAGTGGGGCTTTTCGCTCTATGTATTGCCGCAACATTGTGGTTGCTGCCAACCATCAATGAACAAGAAGCTCGGGTGGCATTGGTCGAGCAAATGAGCCTCGGACTGATGAGTTTTCTCAGCACCGTGGTCGCAGTCTTTCTTGCAGCATGGTCCATACCCTCCGAAATAGAGGCCCGCCAAATATACTCAGTCGTTACCAAACCTGTCAGTCGCCTTGAGGTGTTGATTGGCAAATTGCTCGGCTTTTGTCTCATACTTGGATTGATGCTGGCTCTAATGACGGTGTTGGGCTTAGCTGCTATTCGTTTTGCCTCCAGTCGCGCCGAAGTGTCAACGCTACTCGCCAAACCGATAGCACCGAACAGGATGGAAGTCTCCGGCATAGGAGAAGGCAAATGGGTTGACGGTCAGTTGTCTTTGACAATCCCAGACACAACAGATGTCGGAGAGAAATGGGAACTCCCCATCAGCGGTAATCCACCCGAGGAGATTGTCTCAGAATCCGCTGTATTGCTCGTCGACTGGATAGCGGGCAAACCGTATTACTATCCATCTTCCGAAGAAGAATTGGCTCAGCTCATGCCGGCAAGCATTGAGCTCCAGGGACTTGACGCCACAGGAAAGCTTCTGTGAAAGGATGCGCAAGACGTACAGTTCAAATTGTTCATGACGACTCCTTCTTCACCCTCAGAGCGTCCCAGGCTTCATCTGGTAACCAAACTGAAAATCCCGAGCACTGCTGCGGAGTCCGCCAGCATTTGTGCCACTCTCCTCACCACTGATCCTGCATATGCTCCACCTGTCATTCGACGTTACAGCAAGAAAGAAACCATTCGCTGGAGCTTCGAAGGAGTACCGGAAGGTGTTGCCGCAGCCTCGGCAAAAGGAATGATTCAAGCCGATGTGACAGTGAGCCTTCGGTCCGGGCTGTATGGTACGGGCAGCCGTAGCGTTGACGTCTTCTTTGAAGTAGCAAATCCCGTGTCCCATAGAAGCAGCAAAGTCCAGGCCAAGCTGAAAGATGACCGTCCGGGTTCATTCAGCTTTCCAGCTTACCTTCTGCGCGACGGCCAGGTCGACATAACATATCTTGGAAATGCAGAGAATCTGATCATCGCCCTCCGAACCGTAGAACCATCACTCACTCTGCGTGGCAAGCCAGTGCTGTTGGAACTGGGATACGTCAAAGCAACTCTACTGATATTTGGCCAACTGTTGCTGATCGTTGCGGTGACTGCAATGATCGCCACCGTGGCGTCCGGTCCGGTTTCGGTGCTCGTCGCTCTAACCACATGGATAGCAGGTGCCTCGGCTGGTTTTGTGAAAGAATACGTAGCTATCGTCGAGAGTCACGTCGGCCCAGTGGTCAAGGGGGGACATGTTCACGGCACCCAACCACTTGAGGGCTTGGTGGGACACATAGTAAACTCAATGCTGAGAATTGAAGCAGTAGTATTGCCCGATTTTGCTCGGTACTCTGTTTCTCCTTTCATAATCTCAGGACACGATGTCCCGTCCGGATTCATGCTGACTGGTCTTGCGCAAACGGCGATTTTCGTTGTGGCAGCTACTGTTGTAGGGTGGGTCATTTTCAGAGCTAGAGAATTCAAGTAGCCCACGCAACTATGGGACGCTTTCTTAAACAAAAGAAACATGATAAATCGCTACAGAAGCCTGTTGAAAAATGCGATACCGCTCCTGCTGGTCGGGGTTTTGCTGGTCGGTATCCGCCCCGCAATGCACACAGCACGCTATGAAGCGGGCCTGACCATGTCGCCACACATACGTCAGGCACCAATTGGTGAGTTTTTGGGAACCGCCTTCGTCGGAGGCTTCCGCGCAGTGGCCGTAGACATTGCCTGGGTGAGAGCAATGCGCCTGGAGAGAGAACAGAAGTGGTTTGAACTTCTCACGCTGGTTGACCTCATCGCCAACCTCCAACCCCGCATGATAATGGTCTGGAAATACAATGCGTGGAAAATGGCTTACAACATAACCGTGGCGGTTGACGATCCCGAAGAGGCATGGCAATGGGTGAAAAAGGGTCTGGAATACCTGAAGAAAGGCAGCCGTAGAAACCCAACCTCCTGGGAGATGCCCGAAACCATTGCATTCTTCTATTATCATCGCTGTGGACAAATCAAGGATAGCCGGACCAGCTATTATCAGAAACGCCTCTTCGAAGAGACAGGACGGACCAACTGGGAACACGCGCTCGAGTGGATGCGGGCTGCCGTCGCGGTTAGCAGCGATATTCCCCCCTTTAACCAAAACTATATTCCGCTTTGCCTCGACCGGCTTGCCCGGCTCGCGGAAGAAGAAGGCAACTTGCAGAAAATGCGGCGCCTCCGCCTCGAAGCACTTGAAGAATGGCGGAAAATAGTCAAACAGTATCCGTCCTACGAACCGGGCTGGCAACGCATCGAAGACACGGGACTACGCCTCGACGCCTACTTGCTCGAAGAACAGGCCCGGAAGCTACTCCCGTCCGACATCGAAGGCTGGTTGAAAGTGGCCCCCAAAATCACTAAAATCTGGGAGAGATTTCTTGATATTGACCCGTGGGATGAGGAGACAATACGCCATCTCAAGACAATGGCTAGGGCCTATGAAGCCAATGCTCCAGTACTCTTCGCTGTCGGGAAGTTCAGCGAAGCAGCCCTGAGCAAAGAGGAAAGCTCGCGGCTTTGGCGCCTTCTCGCCGCGAAATCCGGCGACGAAGAATCCGCTGCAAAGGTGAGGAGTCTTAGAGAATAGGGCTTTGTGATCCGCCCGCCTTGGTAATTTGTGGCTCAGATTGTCCGGACAACGGTCCTTCCATATCACCACAGATTTCCCTCCTCGTAAATCTGTTTGGATAATCTTGGAGTTCAGGCGTTTAGACGTCAAACGTACCATCATTTGAGGAAAGGTTGAGAGCTTATGCCTGGCGAGAACGTAGCATGGGCAGTGTGGGGGTTGTGGGCGATTGCCCCGATAGGATCCATTGTTGGACTGGTATTCGCCTTTGTCTTCTATCGATCAATGAAGAAAAAGGACGAAGGAACTGAAACGATGCGTGAAATAGCCGGGCACGTCCGTGAGGGCGCTCTCGCCTATCTGAAGCAGCAGTACAAGGTGGTGATGATCTTCTTCGTCATTGTCGGTGTTATGTTTGCCTTTATGGCATTTGTGCTGCACGCACAATCGACATGGGTGCCGTTTGCGTTCTTGACCGGAGGCTTCTTCTCCGGCCTTTGCGGTTTCTTGGGTATGAAGACAGCCACGTATGCCAGCGCCCGCACCACAAACGCGTGCCGACAGAGCTTGAACGGTGGTCTACAGATTGCCTTTCGTAGCGGCGCAGTGATGGGCCTGATCGTCGTCGGCTTTGGTCTGCTTGACATCGTGTTGTGGTTCTCTGTTCTCCATTTTCTGGTGCCAAAGATCGGCTTCATTCACGACCTGAGCCTGACTGAGATCACAGTGACAATGCTGTGCTTCGGGATGGGGGCAAGCTCTCAGGCACTTTTCGCACGCGTCGGCGGTGGGATATACACCAAGGCCGCGGACGTTGGCGCTGATCTCGTCGGCAAAGTGGAAGCCGGAATTCCTGAGGATGATCCTCGCAACCCCGCCACGATCGCGGACAACGTCGGTGACAACGTAGGCGATGTAGCCGGAATGGGCGCGGACCTCTACGAATCATATTGCGGCTCGATCCTCGCAACTGCAGCTCTCGGTGTGGCAGCAGCAATCGGGATGGGCGGAACGCAACAAGAACAGTTGAGGTTTCTTATCACACCTATGGTAATTGCCGGACTTGGTGTCCTCTTTTCCGTGCTTGGAATTTTTGTGGTACGCGCAAAAGAGGAAGCGACGCAGGAACAGCTCTTGAAAGCACTGAACCGCGGCATTTATCTGAGTTCGATACTTGTTGCGGTTGTATCGGCTCCAGTAGTATATTACCTCCTGCCCGGTCACTTCAGAGTGTGGGGAGCCACCGTAGTGGGTCTATTGGTCGGCCTTGTCATAGGCAAAGGAACCGAATACTACACATCTGAACACTATGCTCCGACTCGCAAGCTCGCAGAAGCCACGAAAACGGGGCCGGCAACGGTAATCATCGAAGGAATGGCGACGGGAATGCTCTCAACCTGGATCCCCATCATCGCTGTCGTTGCTGGTATTCTTCTGACCTTTGCTCTTGCCGGCGGCTTTACGACTCCAGCCCTAGGGCTTTACGGTGTTGGCATTGCAGCCGTGGGAATGCTATCAACACTGGGTATAACATTAGCTACCGATGCTTACGGCCCGATTGCCGACAACGCCGGCGGCAACGCTGAGATGAGCGGTCTCGAACCCATCGTGCGCGAGCGGACCGACGCTCTCGATTCACTCGGCAACACAACGGCTGCCGTGGGAAAAGGTTTTGCCATTGGCTCGGCAGCTCTCACGGCGCTCGCCCTTCTCGCCGCATGCGTTGAGGAATTCCGCGGCGGACTTGAGCGTGTTGCCGAAAACTCCCCGGTGATGGTAGCCGAAGGCAAGATTCAGCAGCTCAATCCAACTCTTCGACTTTACGGCATCCGTGAAAGCTCAGAAGAAAGCAGTGCCAAACGCGAGCGTAATCGTGCAATACTGCTGATGAGCGAAAACGCCAACTTGCCCACAGAACTCGACATGATTGCGGACAAGGAGCTGATCGAAAAGCACCTTGTCTCGGCAGAAAGGGCTTCACTTGCTGATTTCATGGCGTTCTACGACGTCAACCTGATGAATCCGAGGCTGATATGCGGAATGTTAATTGGCAGCATGATGGTCTTTGTCTTCTGCGCTCTCACGATGCGCGCAGTGGGAAGAGCGGCCGGCGGCATGGTGCAAGAAGTCCGTCGCCAATTCAAGACAATCACTGGCCTCATGGAAGGCAAAGCCAAGCCGGACTACGCGGCGTGCGTCAGTCTGGCCACAAAATCAGCTCAAAGTGCAATGCTCGTGCCCGCATTGCTCGCGGTTATTATTCCCGTCCTGGTAGGGCTGGTCTTTGGCGTCGCTGGCATTCTCGGAATGCTTGCAGCAGCGCTTGCCTGCGGTTTTGCTATGGCCATTATGATGGCCTGCGCTGGCGGTGCCTGGGATAATGCCAAGAAATATATCGAAGGCGGTGCTCTTGGTGGGAAAGGATCCGATTCTCACAAGGCTGCTGTCGTCGGCGACACAGTTGGTGATCCTTTCAAGGACACTTCTGGACCGTCGTTGAACATTCTGATCAAGTTGATGTCGATGATCGTAGTGGTGTTTGCTGGACTCATCGTAAAGTACTACCCGGTGATCTCCGAGTGGTTGGGCATGTAAGTTGTACATGGGGAGACCATCCCATAAAAGCTAAAGCCTTGGCCGTAAAATGTGCTCAGCTCCTGGACGAGTTGAAGGCTCAGGACATTCTTGTTCTGGACCTTCGCGAATTGTCTGATGTTGCGGATTTTTTCGTAATTGCGACAGCTCTCACTCAGCGACAAAACCGCGCGACTGCTCGAAGAGTTCGGTCCGAGGCCAAGGAATGGACGGGGCGATCCCCGGCCATTGAAGGATTCGACGAAGGGACGTGGGTTCTTCTCGATATGTTCGACGTCGTGGTGCATCTGTTACAACCCGAACAGAGAACGCACTACGATCTCGAGATGCTCTGGGGCGACGCCAAGAGAATAGTGTGGCAAAAGAAGGAGCATCCGCCAAATAAGTCCTGAGAAGGAACACCCCGGATTGGGACTGAATCGTGTTTCGCGTCAGATGTCCTTTGTGATCTCTAACACAACAGCAGTATGTAGGGGTATCCCAGGTTGCCGACTGTCAAAGAAAAACTCGCCGCACTTCTCGAAGATACGCTTCGTTCTTTGCCTGAAACTCAAGTCCTCGATGACCTGACCCTTGCCGACGCCCTCGTAGTCGAGTTTCCAGAGCATACCGAGCACGGCGATCTTTCAAGCTCACTCGCGTTACGGCTGGCTCGAGAACTCAAGTGCAAGCCGCGTGATCTCGCACAGTCGGTGTGTGATGCACTCGACAAGTCCAAGCATCCACTTCGTCCGTTCATCAGCAAATGCGAAGTCGCTGGACCTGGGTTTGTCAACTTCTTTCTCGCCCCAGCCTTTTTCCATGAAATCATCAACGAGGCCCATGCTCTCGGCGATGACTACGGCAGATCAACTGTCGGCGGGGGGAAGAAGGTAAACATCGAGTTTTGCTCAACAAACCCTACAGGACCCTTGACAGTCGCCCACGGCCGTCAGGTGGCCGTAGGTGACTCTCTCGCGAGCCTTCTCAGTTTTGCTGGATATGACGCAACACGTGAGTACTACCTGAATGACTGCGGCAACCAGATGACTGTACTTGCCCGGTCCATCTACGCGCGAGCGGCACAGTCACTGGGACACGACACGCCTTTCCCGGAAAATGGTTACCAAGGCGAATATATCACCGAGCTAGGCAAGAAATTCGCAGATAAGCACGGTGCGAAAGTTCTCAAATCACCTGAAGATCAGACGATTCGGGCCGCACAGGTCTTCGGCCTAAAGGAAATGCTAAAGGTCATCCGTGAGGACTTGAAACAATTTGGCGTAACCTACGATGTCTGGTTCAGTGAAGAGGAACTTCGCGCGAGCGGCGCTGTCCATAGAGTAATCCAAGATCTCGAGAAAAAGGGTCTCACCGTTCTCAAGGACGATGCTATTTGGCTCAAGACCACCGACTTTGGCGATGACAAAGATCGCGTTTTGGTCAAGAGCGACGGCTCAATGACGTACCGTACCCCGGACATCGCCTATCACGAAAGCAAATTCGAACGCGGCTTTGAGTTGCTAATAGATCTCTTCGGACCGGACCACCATCAAGAAGCGAAAGAAGTGGCTATGGCCCTGCAGGCGCTGGGGCATGATGCTGACTCCATCCGCGTAATCACCGTTCAGTTCTGCACATTGTATCGCGGTAGTGAACGGCTGAAAATGTCAACTCGTGCGGGACAGTTCATCACTCTACGTGAGTTGATCGAAGAAGTCGGCAAGGATGCTGTCCGGTACTTCTTCACTGCGCTGAAGACAAATAGCCATCTCAACTTCGACCTCGAGCTGGCAAAGAAGCATTCACTCGACAACCCCGTCTACTACATCCAGTACGTCTCCGCCCGCATAGCCTCGGTCATCAGAAAGGCCCAGGAAGAGCTTGACCTTGATTCCGCGGCTTTCAAGGATGGTCTGTATGCGCCCGAAAGCATCGATCTCTCACCGCTGGAAGCGCGCGACCTGCAACTCGCAGGGTGGATTGCGAGATTTGGCAACATTATTGAAGGCGCGGCTGAGAGTCTCGAAGTGCACCGGCTGTGCAATTTCCTGCGTTCATTCGCCGAGCAGTTCCACAACTACTACACACATTGCCGAATCATCGGCGATGACCCGGCAATGACAAATGCTCGCCTTTACCTGATCGGGGCGGCACTTGTCGTACTGCGCAATGGCCTTCGCATACTCGGCATCTCGGCTCCGGACAGGATGTAATCCCACAGACCGAATTTGGCGGCAGCAACTCTTCTCTTCGAAATGATCATTTGGATGTGAGGACCTGACGGCATTCAGAAAAGCCGCGGGGCTTCCTTGAACACTATTCCATCCCAACGCTCTTACGTCGACTGGTCGAGGCGAGTGGCGAGGATCTTCGGTAGACCTCGCTTGACTATCTTGGCCTTTGTTCGCTGCACGTCGTACGGTACACGGATGTATTTGGCCGTATTATTGTCGCTATCGTAGACCACAAATGTCGCCCTCGGATCGCCGTCACGCGGCTGGCCAACAGCGCCGACATTGATGATATATGAGTAGGTCGTGAAGTCAAGATCGACTTCTGTAGGCATGCTTGCCACAGGTGCAGAAAGAAGCACCTTGCTCTCTGCAATGCCAATGCGGTCCTCAATTCTCGCTCGCCACACCATCGGCTGATGCGTGTGGCCCACGAAGCAAAGACGAACGTTGTCCATCTCCCTGCTTTCGTAACACTTCACGGCAAAGTGACGGTCATGCACGTACTCAAACACGGGGTCGCAAACGGAGCCATGCACACAGACGATACCAGGTCTTAGCTCGATCTTCTCCTCCAGGCGAGTGCGAAGAAACTCCAAAGACTCGGGCGTCAGTTGCTCCTTTGTCCACTCTATCGCTGCCTTTGCTTCTGCCTTGACCGGAATAAACCGGCCCAGCTCCTTGTGTCTGAAGGCATGACCGATCTGGTCTCGCGTCTCGAGACCTGTACTGAGCTTGACCCTCTCCATATCCACCGGATCACTGAGATCAACAAAGTCGTACGAACCTATCGCCGCGGCATCGTGGCCACCCATATTCAGGTGAAGTGTGAATCCTTTTCCCTCTATCTCCTGCAGCCCCGCTATCAGTTCGTTCGGATTCGGCCCGTAGCCAACAATGTCGCCGAGAATGCAGATTTCGCGAATCTTGGGGTACTCTAAAACACCCTTGTAAACCGCGACAAATGCTTCCCAATTCGCGTGCAACTCCGACATGATGGCATACTGTGGCATTTCGTAGCTCCTGCTCAGGTTTTCTCGCGTCCAACGATAGCACCAGCACAGTTTGGCGTCAAGTGCAACACAAGAAAGATCAACCCTATGCTAGCTTCCGCCGTGCCGACATGGCCGGGAGAGATATGACACTCCCGTGACGGGCTGGCACATACAGTTATTGTATAATAAGATATCAGCTATGGCTCAACAATAGGCATCGCCTCTATGAAGAACACTCTAGCTCATTACGGCACAGAAAGGGCTTGGCTATGACATCAGAGAATCGCATTGTTTCTTCATGTCGCCGTCATAACGGTTTTCTGTTCTTCTTGCTGGCACTGACAATCGCTTTCTGTTGGTTCGCCTCACCCCAGGACTCGATTGCTGCGTCCGCAGGTGGGCGTAGCGGGCGCTTGCATTCACGTACTCCCTGGCAGGACATGACGGTGGTTATCGCCAATGCCAATGTGCCGGAATCAATGAAACTCGCCAAGGAATACATGTCACGCCGCGGCATTCCAGAGCATCAGCTCTTTGCCGCCCGATGCCCAAAACGAGAGAACATCTCCCGCAAAGAATTCAACAGCACTATCTGGAGACCCTTGAAGAACTGGGCTCTGGATATGGGATATCTTATGAAGGTTGACGAGAAATCACGTGACGATGAGATCAAGTCCCCCTACATGAGTGGAATTCTCTGGTTCGTACTGATGTACGGAATGCCTCTCAGCATTGACGAACATAATGCCAACAGCACGGGCGAGTCACGTCCCCTATCCGAGCGAAACGCAGCGTCGGTGGACTCAGAACTCGCGACTTTCCCTATCGGTCCAGAGAGTATTGCTGGTCCCATACCTAACCCGCTTTTCGTGGGAAAAGGAAATACTGCCTGGCCACTCAAGGAACCCAATAACGATATAATGACTCTTGTTTGTCGACTGGACGGGCCGACCTACAAGATCGCAAGGTCCCTGATGGATCATACTGACGAAATAGAAGAGTACGGACAGGGTGGCTACCTGTACATTGACGGAAAAGGGCTAAAGGAAGGAATTGAGAAACCAATAGACGACGCTCTAAGAGAGCTTGTCAAGTTGTCCAATCGTGACGGAATGATGGTGAAGTACGATGAGGAACTTGCAACGTTCAGCCCTGACCATGAGGTTTACGAATGTGCCGGCTACGTGGGCCGATCTACTAAGGATATCAACGGTCCGTTCCGCAAGCCGGATTTCAGGTTTCTTCCTGGAGCTGTCGTCTACCATATTCATCCCCTGAGTGCAAAGAGTCTCCGAACGAAGGATCAGTTCTGGGCAGGCCCAATGCTTGCCAAGGGCGCCGGTTTTGTTGTGGGCAATGTCTTTGATCCGGGCATCGACGGGTACACTCAGCCGGATATTCTGTACCACTCAATGACCACACCTCAAAGACCGGCTGCAGAGAATTTCATCGTTTCGGCGTGGGGTGCCACACCCTACTTGTCCTGGAGTACCGTTGTCATTGGTGAGCCGCAAGTTCGCCCTTACTACGTATCGCGTCAGAAAATAAATAGACTTGCCAAAGCGCGAAATGACGAAAAAGCAAGTGCGATTCTTCACCCAATGCGTTACAGAATGATTGCCTCCCCTGACAATAAGATAACTGTTATGACCGTTCGGGACGTAATGTCCGCCAAGGAACCGGAGCAGACACCTTGGGAACATCCCGATTTATATGAGTTTCTGGGGGACGCATGGTCAACGACTTCGGATCTAATGCGATCCCCAGCAGCCGCTGTCAACGCATACTTGAAGGCGGCTGATATTGCGCGATATCCGTCGCAACGCAGCCGCGTTCGACTGTCAGCAGCGCATGCGCTTCTTTCTGTGACTTCCCCCAGAGAAGTCGAATATGTGACGAATGCTGATCCCAGGTTCAAAGACGGCCTAGTTCCTTTCGCAAAGTCGGTTTTGGAGAAGGCAATAGAACAGGACGCGACAGTATCCACTACTCTACCCGCCTATCTGCTTCTGGCTAAGCTCTACAAACAGGATTACGAGAAAGACAAATACGTGGCCCTCCTGGAAAAAGCAGCTCAGGCGGTACCCGACACATTTGTGGGACGCAACTCTGCAGGGGAATTGTGGATTCTCGATCGCAATCGCACGAATCCGGTGCAAACCTTGTTTGCAGGAAAAACAAAAACGTCACCGGAGATTGACGGCGTGCGCGACGACACATGTTGGAAGGAAATCGCTTTTGAAATGCCCGACGAAATGAGAGAGGCTGACGATATAATCGTCCCTTCACCCATTCAAGCCGCTGCTGTCTACAGCGACGAAAAACTCTACCTATTCGTCAAGTGTCCCAAGACACCGCTGGCAGCGTCCGTGTTAGCCGCTCGCGAGGAAAATCAGTCGAAAGATGCAGTTGAGATCCTTCTCTCACCCGCACGTGACTACGCGACCGGGCAGAGCCTCACGATTCAGAAAGATGGAACAGTTTCCGGCGTCAATTCTAACGGGAGGGAGTGGACTTTCTTTGGCAAAGCTGTGGCCACAGAAGAAGACGATCTGTGGTCAGCTGAAATTGCCATTCCCTTTGATGAGTTGGAGGAGGCCGACATCCAGCAAGGAAGTGTCATTGGGTTCAATTTCCGTCGCAGGCGCGCTCTGGAAAACAAGAACGGCTCGGACACGATCACAACAACATGGACCGGTCGCTACGGTGATCTCGAAGAAATTGACCAGTTCGGATATCTTGCCTTCGAGTAAGACCATATGATTCAAGGGTCTCTGTTGAATATGTGTAGGCAAGCGGCACAACGTCGCTTGCCTCTTTCTTTTCTCGGTGCCAGCCGAAAACGTCGCAGCAACGTTCAGCGCAACCAAAGAATACGGCGTGTATAGTGGTCTTCGATAGTCTTTGCCCAACACTGCATGCACCAAGGATGGAACACATATCATCTTGAGCGCAAAACGGTGGTTGGCCTGAAATGGTGACTGTGAAGCCCTGCCTGCTAGGCCTTCTTTCCCAGAAACAACACGACCCCACCAGCAAGCAGCAAAACAAATCCGGAAATGACAACGGGCACACTAGGGATGGCGACATTGCGGCTAATGCCTATGTCCAGCTTGTCAACAATAATGTCATTCTCTCCCTTCTGAAGCACCTTCAAGTCATACGTGCCGGACTCCTGAACAGAAAACGTCTTAATACTCTTGTTGGTGGTACGAGTTGAGACGCCTATACTGATGTTCTTTTTTCTGTTCTTCTTTTCGTCGCGCCGTGCAGATATGCTGAATTTCTCCTCCCACACGGTTTCGCCGTCCTCCTTCTTCAGCGTCGCAACATACTGCGTTGATTGCAGCCCCGCCTTTATTGGTGGCGCATAATGTGCCGACACGGCACATCTGAGAGGATTCATGTCTGGAGATAAGTCGAGAGATAGCGGTATATCCCACTCCGCACTCCTCCGGAGAATGGTGCGTGCCCCCATTGTACTGACGTGGCGCATAGAGGTATGCCCACCGACGGATTTCCCGCTGAGCATGTGACAATATGCCATGTATCCTGGACCTAAGACAATCCCCACCAACAAGACGACGATCGAAGAAGCTCGTTTCATTTGTCACTCCTTTGGTTCGGTCCGTACCTGACGGGGCCTGATCAAGCTCATTGTATGATTGGTAGCGGGGGGTCAATGGGACAAGAAAGCCCGGAGTGTGGCAACTCCCATATGAGAACTTCAGGAGTTCCGTTGCTCAAGACACATCTTTATCACCTTGGTAGAGTTCATCGCCAAGACAAGCCTGCTAAGCCATGAGTAGGTGAACCGGCATCAAGACAAACGGCATTTTTCGCATAAACACCATCCCCATATCGCTCATCCCTGAACTGGTTCAATCTTGCGAAGAGCCAGGGAAATGGATCCTTGAAGTCTTCGCCCGGTGCGCGTTTTCTGAAAAGGTATATGAGCGAAGCTCCCGGCACACCTCCCCCCGCCTCTGCCCAGTGTTGTTCAACCTCTCCACGCCCGAAGACACACTGTGTTTGCCTGCCAACGCTTATCGTGAAGGCATCCAGGTAGTAGCTCTCGGTGATCATTGAACCCAGTTCTTTGAGGATGTCGCGCGAAGCTCCCGGTTTGAACGTAACAGACCCGTCAAACCCTACGATGAGCAGATAGCGCGGCGGATTCTGCCGCAATGCCTGAACTACCTCCTGCTGCCTAAGCAATGCGTCCGGAGATCGATCAGTAAGCGGGTAGACAAGGCTGTATCGCACCGCACATCGGCGCTGTGCATGAAAGTAGATCTGCGGCTCCGAGCCGAAAATGAAGAGCTTGTCATCCGGAGACGTGTGTTCTTTCAGGTATGCCCCTATCTTCGATGCAAAGCCAAAGGGCTGCCCCGGAAAACACTTCCAACTAACCTCTTCCAGTGTGTAGCGAGTTAAATACGGCCATTGCATGACAACGGCGAACACTACGCAGACAGTGACGCCTGCCACGGTAATGAGAAATCCCGATCTCCTGGCCGGCACAATGTAAAGTCCGACAGCAGCAACTGCAGCAAGAGCTGGCACTGCCTGAACAAAATAGTGGGGATAGAGTGTGCCAGCTCCACATATGCCAAGGATGGAAAACAATAGCCATCCGGCAAGCAGCCAATCACGTTTCTTTCGCAATAGGAAACAGCGCAACAAACCCCACGCTCCCAGAAGCCACAACAGTGGGGCATCCTCGATTGCGTTGGCAAATCCTCGTAGAAGACGTTCCTCGCGCATATTCCACGGCATGGTGAAGTAGTGCCAATTGAAGAGTATTGAGCTGTCCACCAGTTGACGGAGACTGCCCGCCATCCAGAACCATGCAAAACAAATGACGACGGGCATGGCAGCGCCAAGAATAACCGACCCCAAATGGCTCAAACATCGTCGCGCGCCCCCATGCCAGGCTGACACGAGAGCAACAAGAAGAGCAAAGGCCAAGCTTGTGAAAGCGACCTGCTTTACAATCATGGCAAGACCGCTCAGAACGCCAGCGATCAGGAAGTCTGTCCAGGAATTGCGTTTTACCCCCCGCCACAGAAAGAGCACACTAAGTGAAGCAGGAAGTATCATGAATATCTCTGTATTTGCTGTGAAGCTACCAAACATAGTGCCGAACATGCTCACGGCCAACAGAGCGGCCCCGGCCAACCCCAGAAACGCGTTGTGAGTTTGGCGAAGCAGCAGGAAAACAGACAGAATGCTGCCAAACGTGAAAAGCGTCGCCAAGTGGCGGGGCGCAGCTATCGACCTGCCGAATGCCTTGAAGCTCAACCAGTACGAGACGTACACACCTGGCAACTTGCTCACAAACACATCGCGATAGAGCAAATCGCCATGTGCCATTCGGTCGGCAGCGTAAGCGTACATGCCCTCATCGCGTTCGAACGGTACATTCCGAAATGGCCATCGTAGAGCAAAAAAACCCAGCAAAATCAAAACAAAAATTCCTGCTACTAGTACCCAAGTCAGGCGTGGCAATCGAGCTATGGGGCTGAGCACAGCGTCAGGTCTATTCCCGCTAATCTCACTGCTTTTCTGCATGTGTTTCCCTTAACACAAGTGTTGCAGCTACTGTGGCTTACCCAGAAATGCAACAGAAGCATCTGGAATGATGAGAAAGACATAACCCCTACGTCAATTCCGATACAAAAATGCGCGACTCAACACCTGCATCAAGAATGAGAAGACAACGCCCCTGTTACACATCTTGCTTGGTTGGGCCTTACGCATGGCTACGATTTCTACCTGACATAGCCCAATCCTCTCAGCGCATCTACGTCTTCCTGAGGTATTCTACGAAGCACAACGCCATTGATAGGAGGAGGCTCGTAGTGCTTGAACGAATGCAACCATTCGTCCAACATCTGTTCGAGTTTTGTGACCATCTCAGGTTCCTTTTCGAAACGGTCGTGCATCTCCCACGGGTCCTTGGCTAGATTGTAGAGTTCGGGATTCCCTTTCGACGCGTGAATCAGTTTCATATCCCCAACCTGCACAGCTCGCAAGCGACGCATGAAACGCGACACGTCAAACCCGGCCCATCGACTCTGGAAGCGTGAGATCCCCGACATGAAAGGCCAGAGGTACTCCGCAATACCTAGTCGCGATTCGTTGTCATCCGGATGAAGGAGGCTGCGACAATTGTGAGCGTCCTGCCTCTCCCACTTGATGTCGGCAAGCTCAAGAATCGTTGGATAGATGTCATGACTCTGAATTAGTGTCTTGTCCTCGCCTGCTGCAAAACGATCGCGGTATTTCACTATAAGCGGTACACGCACGAGCTGCTCATATACGGAAAACTGGTGATCCATCATGTGGTGTTCGCCAAAATGCTCTCCGTGATCCGACGTAATAATGATCAGCGTATTCTCATCCAGACCGCTCGAGCGGAGAAATTCCAACAAGCTCCCTACCTTGCGATCTAGGTAGGCAATTTCCTCGTCATACAGAGTTGTCAATTCAGAAATTTCAGAATTTGACAGGAGATCCAAGCCGGAGAGCATATGGGGATGAATATAGTCCCATACCTGATCGACCTTTGCCCACTTGTCAAACGTGTCCTGCATGGACCACTCGAGTCGATGCGACGGCGGAATGTACGGTCCGTGAGCTTCGATATAATTGAGAAATATGAAGAACGGTTTGTACGGACGGTAATCTTCCCTAAACCAGCGTGCCAGTTGTCTATGCATGATTGTGGCGTGCGAATTTGCATCCATGGTCCCCATGCGTGTCAAGCCCAAACGCCTCAATAATCTTTCGGCAAGCCCCTCGGAGCAGACTGGGTGTCTGCCGGGGTTACCGAAAAGCTCAAACCCTTGCGCAAAGCCATTCCTCTCTGTCACCATAAGGTTGGACGAAAGTCCTACCGTCTGGTAGCCCGCGGCCTTCAGTTGTTCCGCCAACGTCTCAAAGTCTTCATGAAGAGCCATGTACGCATAGCTGCAGCCGTGTCCACTACTCGGCAGACCAGTGAAAAATGACGCGTGACTGGGTAGTGTCCACGGACTCGGAGACAAGACGTTCTTGTATAAGCGCGCTTCCGCGGCAAACGCGTCTATGTTCGGCGTAGTCTTGCGATGATAGTCATAACAGGAAAGATGATCGGCACGGACTGTGTCGAGGACAATAAGCAACACATTGGGCTGCCCTGACAATGGATGCTGCACGTTGGCAGGAAAGCCTTCGTGGGCGTCGTGGATCAAGAGGAAGCCTACCGATGCCAGCCAGGCCAAGGCGGTCACAATAAGAATGGTTGTTACAAGTTCCCTAGCGAGACCACGCACGAGCACAGTAACCAGTGCGCGAAGCGCAGCAAAGCTGACAATCCCGATTATCAATACAACAAGAGCCGATCTGGTGCTGACCCAGTATCCCTCAGGCGACAATTCACCCCCGCAGACGAACAAGACACACAACCACAGGAGAGGTAGTACCCACAGAATAATCCGATACAGCATGCGCGATACTCGCCTTGTCAGGCACAGCACAAGACCGATGACGGACCCGAAAATGAGAAACGCTGGAGCCAAGACCGCCACCGTCCCGGGTACCACTGTCCAGAAGTGCGATGCGGTTGACCAGCGCAGAGAATACACAGCGGCAAAGATCGTGCCTGCGAACAAGCCCAATTTTGCGCCAACTGTCATGAACCTGCCGAATCCAGGCATCTCCTCCTGGTGATTTGCTTCTCCCGAACTCACGGGTATCCTCCTCCTTCAACGATTGCTGTCTGTCCCTCTTGCGCGCTTGTCAATGAATTCGCCAATATGAACGTGTTTGCGGCAACACAAGAACTCAAGAGACCCTTGATCCTCCCCAGCCCTGAATCCCCCTAGACAAACTTGCCCGGCTGCAACGCAAAGTAATTTGACTAGCATTATAGCAATGTCGCTTCGCGTCCAACAACATCAGTGTCCCGAGTCGAAGTTATATTCCTTAGAATATGCTCGGCGTCCTCGAACATTAACTTGTGCTGCTATGAAAGAACTTATGGCGATGAGGGGATGTCCTCCGTTTTTGCAGCTTCCCTCATCACCTCTACGAATCGCTTTCCGAGTTCCTTGTATTTCTTGTCGAGGTCCCGCTCCTGAGCGAGAAGAGCCGGTGCGTCCGGGTCCTCGGCCACTCTCTGCTCAATCAGATCATTGTAAGCCTTTCGGGCCTCTTCCATGACCCTCTTGGCTTCGACAACATCTGGGTCCGCACGATATTTCCTTTCGATCCTCGAAAGTTCCTTCTTGACCTTGCGCAACTGCTCTCTCGTCTCCCGCATTTGCTGGGTGATCTCTTCCCGATCGTTTGCAGGCGCAGGATTCTCGATCTCCTCAGCGGCGGACGCACCGCGCGCACACACCATTGTCATCAGAATTGTAATCACAGTGAACTGCAGCTTTTTTGACATGGCTTCTTCCTTCCTAGCACTGGTGGGTCCTATACGTTCACTGATGCGGATTATACTGCCGAGCGGGCAAATATCAAAGCAGACTGACCAATGTCAGTTGCGCTAACTCCTTACATTTGCTTGTCCAATAGGCAGAATTCATGCGACCGTGCGAAAGTTGTTGACATCGTTGTGGAATAAGAGCTACACTCTGTGTCGCAATAGCTGTTGGACAGTGATCCTGATCGGCAGCTGTTCACACCATCAGGACACGCATTACCCAAGAAAGTCAGGCTACGCGTTGGAAGAGAGGCGCTCACCGCCTCGCCCAATCGAAACAGATATTGCATGCATTCTATCTCTATGAAATGATGGCACACTCAGGGTCGGATTTTTGGAGGAAGGATCCATGATTACTATGCGGGCGTTGAGGATGTCGATGCTTATTGCAGTAGCTGTCGCGTTCTTGGGGGACATAGCTCTGGGTGACACAATCACCGTTGGTCCGGGAGGAGACTACACGGCGATCCAGGACGCAATCGACAATGCTAGTGACTACGACGTGATTATCGTTTCAGCGGGGACTTACACAGAGAACATCGACTTTCTCGGCAAGAAGATCACCGTTCAAAGCACCAACCCGGATGATTCCGCCGTCGTCAGTAACACGATCATCGATGGAGGCTCCTTGGATCCTGTCGTCGTAATGAGCAGCGGCGAGACGGCTGAGTCCATTCTCACGGGGTTCACAATTCAAAACGGCGAAGCAACTCTTGGCGGCGGGATTCATATCAGCAACGCGGCGCCCGTGATCAGCCAGTGCGTCATCACCGACACCCGCACAGCTCCCGGCGAAAAAGGTGGCGGAATGTACATTGAATACGGCGCTCCCGTCGTAAGCGACTGCATATTCGACATGAACAAGGCTGTCGGTGGGCTCGGCGGAGCGGTGTTTGCCACAAACACCACGGCCGCGTTCTCGGATTGTACTTTCGTTGAAAACTTGGATCCCGCAGATCGCGCTGATTATGGAGGTGCCATTTACAGCGAGTACAGCAATCTTGCTTTTGAGGACTGCTCCTTCACAGACTACAGGGCCGACGCGAACGGTGGCGCAATCTACAACGACACTTCGATCTGCACAATGACAGACTGCACGTTTACAGACAACTACGCTGATGTAGATGGCGGCGCCATGTGCAGTAATAACTCCAATGTGGTAATGACAGATTGTGATCTCGACGGAAATCGCTGCTATTTCTACGGCGCAGCAATCTGCAACAAGGAATACAACGTAATGGTCATGACGAACTGCACGGTTACAGACAGCGACTGCACCTACGACGGCGGCGCAATCTACAATACACTCAGCAATCTTATCGCGGAGGGCTGTACATTCACCGAGAATTGGGCGTGGGTGAACGGCGGGGCTATCTTCAGCACCAATTATTCCGGTGTCACACTGACGGATTGCACGTTCACTGGCAACAGATCGGACTTCGACGGCGGCGCGATCTACCACGAGGAGCACGGTTCTCTTGTGGCAATCGGCTGCACGTTCGGCATGAACCTAGCTGTCGATAGGTCTGGCGGAGCGGTGTATGCCTTGTATACTACGCTCGACTTCTCGGGATGCACCTTTTCCGATGGCTTGTCATACGATGATCATACTGATTTTGGCGGTGCCATTTACACCGAATACTGCAATCTTGCTCTTGATTGCTGCTCATTCACCGACTATCAGGCTGGCAAGGATGGCGGAGCAATCCACAACACCGCTTCGACCTGCACAGCAACGAATTGCACGTTCACAAACAACTACGCTAATGTGGATGGCGGAGCCTTTTACAACATGAACTCCAGTGTGACACTGATAAATTGTGATTTCGACGGAAACGACTGCTATACCGACGGCGGGGCAATGTCCAACGAGCAGAACTGCGAAGTGGTGATGTCGCTCTGCACGTTCACAAATGGCGAGTGCACCGGGGACGGCGGCGCCATTTACAATTCACTCAGCAACCTTGCCGCGGAGCATTGCACGTTCACCGAAAATTGGGCGTGGATGGAAGGTGGGGCTATATGCAGCGCAGACAATTCCGATGTCACCCTGACAAACTGCAAGTTTGAGGACAATGAAGGGGACGACAACGGCGGTGCAATCTTCCACAAACAGTACGGTTCTCTTGCGGCGATCGGCTGCACGTTCAGCAATAATACCTGCATTACTGACCACGGAGGAGCGATATGCTGCAAGGAGTCAACTCCGCTTGAACTGACATGTTGCCGCTTCCGTGGCAATTTCACACCCAGATACGGAGGCGCCTTCTACGTCTATGAAGCACCGTTCAGTGCAGATAATTGTTGGTTTACTGGCAACATCGCAGAATACTACGGCGGCGCAGGGTACCTGAGAGATTCAGCTATCACGATAACCGACTGCGTCTTCCGCGAAAACCATGCCGGCACCGAAAGCTGCAGCGGCAACGGCGGCGCCCTCTACAACAGTCACGCCTGGGGGACAATGGCCAACTGTTGTTTCAAGAGCAATACGGCAGATTATGGTGGCGCTGCCCTAATGAACGACGAATACAGTGCGATGAACGTTGTCGACTGCAATTTTGAGAACAACACGGCTGATAGCAGCGCAGGCGCCGTTTACAATTACTATGAGTCATCAACAAGACTCGAGCGGTGCACCTTCAACGGAAATCAAGCCACCGGCGATGAGGGTGGCGCAATCTACAACTACTACTACGCCTTGCTTGAAATGCAAAACTGCGTGTTCAGCAACAACACGGCGGGGTCACTTGGCGGCGCCATATGCAGCGAAGAGAACTCCACGATTACTGCAACCAATTGCACATTTGCAGACAACACAGCCACTGCCGAGGGTGGTGCAATTGAGAACCACAACAACTGCTCGGCGACATTGAGGAATTGCATTTTCTGGGGTGATACAGCGGCAAACGGACCCGAGCTTTCTGCCACCGATGGCTCATGGGCAAGTGTAGCCTACTGTGACGTGCAAGGTGGTGAGGGCGACGTCTATGTCGACAGCAGCACGCTCACCTGGGGGCCGGGCAATATCGATCAGGACCCGATGTTTGGCAGCTATCATCTGCTGGCGGGTTCACCTTGTATCGACGCAGCCGATGGCGATGCGGCGCCTGAGAAGGATATCGAAGGTGATCCTCGTTGCGACATCTTGATGATACCGAACACAGGCACCGGCAGCCCGGTGTACGTGGACATGGGAGCCTATGAGCATCAGCGCAGTCTCCCGACGAGCCGTTGCGGCGCGATTGGGCTGCTGCTGCCTCTCGGCACGGTCGTCATTGCTGGAGCCGGGAAACTGCGACGAAGATTCCGATCGAAAAAGCGTTAAGGGTTAGCACAAGTCGTAATCCTCAACACGCGACAAAAAGGCAGGGCCGGACGTCATAGGACTCCGGCCCTCTTTCTATACCTGCCATGTATCAGTCTTCAGCCGCCAGCTGAGCTAGTCGCCCCGCGACTATCTGAACAACAGGATGCTACCTACGCGCTCTACCGCAACATGCCTTCGGCGCGAGTTGGGCCTTCACTCGCTGAGGGTGACCTATGTCAGCCTAGTCCTTGAATTAGGCGCGTCAGTGAAGCACAGGATATAGCTCGATATGACGAACATGGAAGGAATTCTCGAAGGAAAACAATGCGGAACCAGATAGTCGTGGAATGCCTTATGATACAATTATTTGTCTTCTTCAGCCAATAGCTTCTTGGCTTCTCTTAGATCAATCTTTGCATGATGACCGTGTTTCTCTAACAGGTGTAACAGATTCGATCCACTCAACAAGGTTAATGGTTTACCCTTTGCGAATTCATATGCATCTGAGCCATAATCAGCAGTAGAGACTAGGATACCTTTAGTAGCTCCTTCATTCACCACCGTACCGTACAAATCTCGAACAGCAGAGACTCCAACCGTATTGGTATATCGTTTTGCTTGAATAACGATCTTACCACCCCGAATAGGATCGGGATCGAAGGCAATGGCGTCAACACCGCCATCTCTGCTTGCTTGAGTTACTTTAACTTCACCGCCACTCGCTTGAAATTCTTTTTCGAACAACTCTCTAATTAGATGTTCAAAATCTTCCCAATCCATTGCTGCTAGATTGGTTGTTTTATCAATCTTGTCAGCAACAGCGTAGCCTTCCACAAATCGATTATCAGCTTTACTGATTTGTATGATGGGTTGTACAGGAGTCAGACTACTTAGTTTGCTACTTGCTACGCCTTTCAGGCCTTTGAAACAAGTCTTGGGATCAACTCTTGACAGATCAAATCCAGTGAATCCGTTCTTGTTTGCTTGTATGCTAAGAATACAATTGTTTTCTTCCTTTCCGGTAGCCTTATTTGTTGCTTTCACCCAGCCATTAAAGGAAATGGCTTCGATTGCATTAGTAACATCTGCCTCGAACAATTCGTGAATTGTTCGAAGAGTAATCTTGTAGATAGCCTTGTCGAACATTTCATTCATCTGAGGTTTCGAAATATAGGACTCCTTCAACTCCTTTCTAGCTGCTATGTATCTCACCTCTCTCACCTTCGGAAAGCATTCTATCGCTGGCAATTCATATTCTACAATCAGAATTCTGTTGTCAGGACTATATTCTAGTTCAAAGTTTTTCGGGAAAGAATCCGGGTATCTTGAATTATTCAAGACCATCTCACAGTATTCAACAATTGAATCACTATTTTGGCTCAGATATGATTCTTTCATCTGATCGATTCTTGCATTGAAATCAGCTTGCACCTGCAAGAACTCACTTCTTCTTTTTTCCCATTCAGCAATATCGCTTTCCCATTTTCTTTCTTCATCTTCGAAATCTCTGTCCAACTGGTCATTGAACTTATCAACGTTGGATTTTTCCTTTTCCCATTTCGCAATAGCCGCCGAATACTTATGTCCACATTCTTGAATTTTCCTCTTTTTCTTTGATGCAAATACTTTCTCAAGAAAAGTGAAAACGGGCGTAAACTCCGGCGACAGTATGTCAGGTTTGGATGGATGTTGTTTCTTACTTTTCTTGGTTGGTTTAACCGGTGATTGTTCAGGATACTTCTCTTTTTTCTTCAAACTTTCCCAATCAACTCTATCGTCGACCGACAAAGTGTGAATGAGAAGATTGTCAATCTGCTTTAGTGATTCAATTGCTTCTTGCGTTCTGAAGCTTGCTTCCTCTATGTTGGCTTCTCTTGCTTCAGCAATTTTGCGTTTTGATTCGATAAGTTCCCATTTTTGAGTCCACTTCTGAGCCTGCAAATTGACTTTGTTCTCCAACATATCAATTTCTGGCGCAGAGACAAGTCTATGTTCGTTCAGTCCTTCGTGACACATTTCAACTGTGTATTTCAATATGCGAGTGTCAGAAGCATTCCAATGAGCTTGTGCTTTCCCGACTTGAATTTCATCTTTGTGCATTATTGGTCACCCTGAATTGTCTAAGAGCCGTAACGACATTCATAAGCCGCATGAACGTGGCGTGCAAAATGAGCGTCGACTTGATGGGTTTGTTAGCTTTCATATGTCTAAGTTGCGCTCCCAAGTGTGGAAGCCGCCGCGGCATAGACCACCAACGTACGTCTGCAATCACCGAGAGCTCGATGAGTCTCGTCAGCAGATAGGCCACCATCTTTGGCAAGATCAACGAGACGGTAGCTTCTTCTTCCGGGCCACGCTCTACGTGCCATTTTCAGGGCACAAGAGATAGGGTTCTTAATCGCCACACCAGTTTGAGTTTGGCTAACAGCGTTCGACAAGAACGCCACATCGAATTCCGCATTGAAAGATACAAGAGGGAGCTCGCCTACGAAATCAAGGAATTGTCGCAGAGCGATCTCTAAAGAGTCTCCCTCTTCACCCACCATTTCCTGCGTAATGCCGGTGATCGCAGTAATCTTCTTAGGAATTTTCTTGCGAGGACGAATAAACGCTTGAAATGTGTCGTGAATATCCGCGTCTCGATTGACCCGGATTGCCCCGATTTCAATGATCTCGTGAATTTCAGGCATCAAACCTGTGGTTTCAAGGTCGAACACCACAAACCGCTCCGGTAGAACCGAAAGGTCCGGCCTCTTCTTACGCTTTGCCAAGAAGAAAAGTGTCACGCCTACAATTACCGCTATGACAAACCAGATCATCCTGCCATTGTTTCCTTCAGCGAGACTTGAGTTGCTGCCTACCCCCCTCGGCCAAAGCATATGCGCAGGCCGAGCACGCGTAAGTCACCGCAGTGAGGACTGTTCTCATCGTCTTTGCCATAAAAGTCACACCGCGATAGACCGCTATAACTTCGATTGTGCTAATGAGTTCTCCGCACGTTCCCCAAAATGGGAGCAACAGTAGTCGCATGTAAACGGCGTTAAGGTCAAACGTGGCAAGCGTCGACCGCATCATAGGTTAGATGGTGGGCGACACAGGACTTGAACCTGTGACCTCTACAATGTGAGTGTAGCGCTCTGCCAGCTGAGCTAGTCGCCCTTCACAGAAGATTATACCGCCGCCCCGCTCAAAATCAAGCCTTGCACATTTTCCGGAATTTGCCCATTTGTTATCACGCCGGTACAATACGGTTCGGACGACAAGGTAGCCGTCACCATTTTGGCGTCACAGAGGGAAGTAAAGGAAGTGTGGATAATGAGAACTCTCGGAACCATCATCGCAGTTTGTCTTGCAGTTGTCTTTTCCTGTGGAGTAGCTTGTGCAGCTTGCTCCTCGGATGGATGGTGCGAGGACAATCCGAACACGTCAGACGACATCTATGCCATCTGGGGCACTGATGCGGAAAACGTCTATGCGACAGCTATCGACCTCGACTGGGGAGATAGCCGTATCCTTCATTACGACGGCTCATCCTGGACCACGGTTGAGACAGCGCCAGATTCCGATCTGACCGGCATCTGGGGCAGCAATGCAGGTAATATCTATGCCGTCGGCGCCGATTGGTTTTCCTGGCAAGCCAAAATCCTTCACTTCGACGGTTCGTCATGGACCTCGGTACCTACTGGTCTACAAGGTCAGCTCCACGGCATCTGGGGCAGCAGCGCAAATGATATCTACGCTGTGGGACAGAACTGGATCACCCAACAGGATGTCATCCTTCATTACGACGGGACTGGCTGGACTTCGTCAACATTTGGTATTCGCGGTCCGCTCTTTGCCGTATGGGGCAGCGGCCCAGATGACGTCTACGTCGTGGGTACTGAGTGGGATACCAATGACGTCAAGATTTTTCACTATACCGGCACTGGCTGGCAACAGATGTCACTAGACCTGGAAGGCGAGCTCTGGGGCGTCTGGGGCAGTGGCCCGAACAATGTCTTTGCCGTGGGCATTAACAGAACAACGGATGAGGCCATTATTCTCCGCTGCAACGGGGTCTACTGGACTCTGATGGATGACGGCGGTGAACCGGGCCTTTGGGGTGTTGGGGGTACTGATGCCAATAATGTATTCGCCGCAGGTGACGACGGATCAATCCAGTACTGTGACGGTACCAGTTGGTCGCCAATGTCCTCCCCAACAGAAGAAAGCCTGAACTGTATTTGGTTCGCCGATGCTGACAATGCGTTCGCTGGCGGTGACACCGGCACACTTCTGTATCGTGGCGAATCGCCCCCTGATCCGGATCCGCCACCGCCAAGTGGCTGCGGTTCGTTTGGGCTGCTTCTGCCTTTCGGCACGGTCGTCATTGCCGGAACCGGGAAACTGCGACGAAGACTGCGGGGGAAATCGGCTGTTCGCTGAACACGTGGTCAACATCAACTGATTAGCCAAGCAATTGCGGAAACAAATGTGACCGGACAGAGGTGTCCCGTTGGTGAAGTCTTACCTCGCCCGCATATCGATCAGAGAGGATTGGCATGGAAGAGTTCAGTGGGTTGGGAATGAATCTGGGCAATCTCTCTCGACTGTCTAAGGCACAGACAAGATCGATCAGCGCAGAGAACCCCACAGGAGAAAAGGGCAAAGGTGGCATGGCAGAGCCGGACCCCAACGGTCCGGCGCGCAAATTGGGTGTCGGTTGGAAATGCCGACCTTACATCACCGTCGAGCCTCAACAAACAGTAGACCTCGCAGATATTGAAGGCCCAGGCGCGATCCAGACCATGTGGTTCACTGGAACATTCAGTCGCGATACCATTTTCCGCATCTACTGGGAAAATCAGGAGAACCCTTCCGTTGAATGTCCGCTAACCGATTTCTTTGCTCTGCCTTGGCATGATCGCTCAAGCGGAAGCCTTGTGGCCGGGCCATGCGCGCAGATATCATCAATCCCTGTTGCCGTGAACCCAAATCACGGGTTGAACTGCTTCTGGGAAATGCCGTTCCGAAAGCACTGCAGAATTTCCATCGAGAATCGCAATCCGGAAAAAGCGCTGACCCTTTTCTACCAGATTAATTACACACTCACGTCGGTGCCGGATGACGCTGCATATTTCCACGCTCAGTTCCGACGCGTGAACCCTCTGCCCTACAAAGACGTCTATACCATCGTCGACGGCATTAAAGGCCGTGGACAATACATCGGTACTACAATGGGCTGGGGGATCAACAACAACGGCTGGTGGGGAGAAGGTGAGGTCAAGTTCTATATCGATGGTGACAATGAATTCCCGACAATCTGCGGTACCGGCACTGAGGATTACTTTGGCGGCGCATACAACTGGGAAATAGACGGTAAGTACGTAGAGTACACGGCACCTTTCATGGGTATGCATGAGGTGATCAGGCCAGACGGACTTCACAGCTCGCAGCACCGGCACGCAATGTACCGCTGGCACGTCGCGGATCCCATCCGGTTTGAAAGCGACTTACGTGTGACCATGCAAGCCCTTGGGTGGCGAAATGACTGGACCTTTTTGCCAGGGCAGCATGATATCTGCTCCGTAGCTTTCTGGTACCAGACCCTCCCGGCAGGTGAGTTTCCTCCCCTAGAGGATCGAGACTACCTTGAGATCATTTGAGCTGATTACGCAACACACTCGCCAATTGCATAATGGGGCGTTCCATCGCTGGCATTGATTCCTGCGACTGAGCACAGCCTGATTAAGAATGCTGGGAACAGAAAAAATCTGCCCCATCTCAATAATTTCTCTAAAGAATTCCAGAAAAAGTGTCGATATATTTTTGTCTCTATTTTCTGTTCACGCCACATCAGTGCGGGGTTTTATCTGAAACAAGGGAGTCAACAATGGGAACGGTCACTCGGTCACTTGGTTTATTGGCCGTCGTTTGTCTTTTGGTTTTTGCTCAGGGGTGTTTGTGTGTCAGCCAGAAGAAATATGATAGTGCGCTTCGTCGCTCAGCACAGTGTGAGGAAAATCTATCGGCCCTGACGGGCGAGAACTCCGATCTCCTCGCCCGAAATCAACAGCTCTCCAGGCAGAATGCGGAACTCGTCGCACAGCTTGAAGCCGGACCGAGAGCAGCCGAGATCGACAAGAAGCTTCAAGACCTTTATGAGAGAATGAAAGATCTCGCAGATAAAGATGATGGCCTTGTATTCACGCCTGACAATGTCCTTAGTTTTTCCGACATTCTCTTTGATTTCGCAAAGGCCGATCTTCGTCCGGAAGGCGCTGCTGCCGTAAAGAAGGTGGCAAAAGAACTGAAAGCTAGTGGGGCCAG
>Ga0180433_10000581_pt1 | contig 62751 bp, 110 predicted proteins | sample SS_ome_8_FD_132980 | JGI IMG/M metagenome (GOLD analysis project Ga0180433, IMG submission 132980) | Hypersaline lake sediment archaeal communities from the Salton Sea, California, USA - SS_1_D_1 metaG | ecosystem: Environmental > Aquatic > Non-marine Saline and Alkaline > Hypersaline >... | reverse complement strand
CACATCAACAATAACATTTGCTTTTTCTACATTAAAATTAGCAGTAAAGTTTGATTCTTCTTCCCACATAGCTTGACCTTGTGTTACTTCACCTATATTAACTTCATCCAATTTTTGATTTTCAATAAATAATGATAAAGTGATATTTCCTGCTGGTGCAATTACTTCAAATTGACCCTGCTTTACCTCTACATAATCATGAGGTATACCATTTTCGTCCATGATATATACATATGAACCATCATATCCAATATCTTCTAACATTACCGTTCCTTTAATTTCTGCTCCTTCATAATATTTTGCTAATGATATTTGTGGTGAAATATATTCTGCTTTCCAATGTTTCATTAAGTAACAGGGTACTCTATTATTTGGTAATGTATCACCTGTTCCTTCCCTTATACCAAAGAATGTTTTGTATGCAATTGAATTAAAGTAATTATCTTTTCTTTGTGTTGTTTGAGCTAAATCCATATTTTCAACTTCTTGTTGTGTTTTATTATTTAGTTCATCATTAGTATAAGATACTCCTGTATTTTTATCAACCCACAATGTTTTAAACCAATCATCTTCTAATGTTGCATAACCATGTGTTCCTTTGTCTGACAGAAAAGGAAATACACCATAAATCACATACATATCTCTACTTTCTATTCCATAATATCTTATTTGATATCCTGTTATGTCTATGATTTCGTGATATAACTTTGTTAGTTCTTTATCTGATAAAGTCATTAGAATATCCGTTGCATCATGATACATTGCATTGTATTCATCCTCTCTTAAAATGGTATTACCATATTCAGGGGAAATCAATTGATTATATGATGGTGCCTCAAATGGGTTTTCTAAAACATCAATTAATGCTTGTGTTTTATTACCCAAATATGATTCAAATGTATCTTTTACATCTTGTGGAACTTTTCCTATCATTTGTTTTTTAGGAGTTTTTACTCCCTCAACTAATCTTATAATTAATACTGCTGTTCCTTCTTCTTCTGATTGAGCAGTATGGAAATTACCTGCACACCGCAGACCTTCTTGATAATTATCTGCAACAGTTGGATGTTTACTCATAGCTACTAAATAAAAACCATAATCCCACCATGTTAAAACTCCTGGTTTGTCACCATCATTTGGAATATTTGTATCCTGTTGGCTTAGCCAATAACAAGCATCTGCCCAGTAATATTGTTGACCCAATTCTAAACCATAAGCTCCTGTATATCCTTCTCCAAATATTTTTTCTTTTTCACTATAAGGAACTCCTGCATCTAACGCTAAAAATGTGTTCGGTAAGATAACCAAAAAACCAATAAATAAAATTCCAAATATATGAGAAAGCTTTATTCCTTTTTTAACTCCTCTAAAGCCTCCCATTGATTTTATGTTTCTAAACATTAATTTGTAATCAATTTTAACTAACATTCTCCAAATAACATATCCTGAAAATACACATATAGCAGGTACCATATCATTAATAAATCTCCCTGCAGTTGTTGTTAACCAAAATTGTATCAAAAATATTATAGCAAAGAAAAGGTTATATGATTTGATTTTATCTTTGTAAGTATGATATAAAAATAAAACAAATCCACATAGTCCAATCCAATATAAAGCAGGTCCAAATGACATTACTGTTTGTGATATTCCATAAGTATGAGCCTCACCAATTGTTAAAGCTGTTTGACCCCCATAAACACCTTCCCCAAATAATACATTTGATATATCAATTACTACTCCTATCGGAAACCATGCTCTATTAAGACTAACCCACCATAGAAAACCAACACCACCTGCACCTAATATACATAAACTTGGCAGTGATATTATCCATGGTAAATTAAGCTTTTTCAAAATTAGATATAAGAAAGTTATGCCTAGTGATATTAAAAATGCTATTGTTAAATATTGTCTCAAGAAAACCATTATGATGTTCATATCAGGTTGTGCTGTTGCTAAAATATAAGGTGTTGATATTACTAAGCCTGTAAAAAACAAAGCTGTAATAGATAAAGGAACTTTAAGACTAAGCTTTTTTGGGTCTTTAAAGATATCAAAGAAAAATTGAACTATAACATAAAGAGTAATCATAATGAATAAAGTATGTGCAACTGCCCATGTCAATTGAATTGCTCCTATGCAAATTCCACCTATTGATGCATATAGTATTGATTGTTTTATATTTTTTTCCTTTAAACTTTTTATTACAAAAAAGAAGGTAATAGTAAATAGCAATAACAAAAACGAATCATGGTCAAAAAGACTATAAGCTGACCCATGACCTGCACCTAAGTGAGCAGGTATTAATGGAACAAATAATGCGGCTAATATTCCTACTTTTTTATTGAATAATTCTTTTCCTATACCATAAACAGGAAATACTAATAATGCTCCATATATTGCAGGAAGCCAAAGCATAGCCATTCCTAATGCATCCATTTGTGGCATAAAATTACTTAAAAAATTTGCACATTGGACAGTTATCATATTGAACAGTGGTGGACGGGCTCCAGCAAAGACTCCCACAGGGTAATTTAAAAGTGGGTCACCATCTGATATTTCAACAAATGGATATTGTCCTGTCTCCATTGTAACTTCACATAACCTCATGTTATAGTAAGGGTCAGGACCTGCATAAAAATACTTAGTACCCAACGTTGTTCCTTCAGGATTTATTGCTATTCCTGATGTATGATTAAAGTAAGCATTGAATAACAAAACTAAGCAAAAGATACCAACTAAGGCTATTGCTATCCAATATTCTTTTTTCTTTTTAATTTTAGTAATATTTTGAAGAATTGGCTTACTAATCTTTTCATTTGATTCTATCTTAGCCTTTTTACTTCTTCTTTTTCTTGTCATCTTCCTTTCCTCCAAATAACTTATCTGACAAACTTCTTTTTTCATCAATAATCATAGCCGCTTTGGCTGTTCTTGAACTGCGACCTTTTTTATAGTATTTTTCATGTTTTTTAGCTTTTTCTTTTTTGATTTTATCTTGTTTTTCTTGTTGTTCTTTCTCTTTCTTTTCATTGGCTCTCTGAGCAACTCTTTGAGCAAGTGTTGGACCTGATGGTCTTGAACGTCTTGATGGAGGACTATAATCAGGTCTTACATAATTGTAGACTAACCCAACCACTGCCATGATAGCTCCTATTATCATTACAATTCCTATAATATTAAACACCTCTGTTCCACCTTTTGATGTGTTATCAATAGTTTCTTTTGTAGAAGAATCATTAGCTTCTGTTTCTAAATCATCATTAATTGCATTTAATGTAACAAAAAAAGCAAAAACACCTACTGCTAAAATTATAAGTGATACTACAACTCCCATTATCATTTCAGCACTAGCTTTATTATTTAACTTTTTCATACCTATCCTTCTCCATCTAAAATCTGGGCGGCCTTTACCATTCTTGATGTTCGCCCATCCTTATGATATTTTTCATATTTTCTTTTCTTTTCTAATCTTAATTGCTCTTCCTTTTTCTTTTTTGCTTCAGCTTCTTTCTTTCTTTTTTCAGCGGCTTTGGCTCTTGCTTTGGCTAAATTTTCTCTTCTAACTCTTAGTATTCGTTCCGTCTCAGTTTCATATTCCCTAGTAGGTATATCACTTACGGTATTATAAAAGAATCCGACAACAGCCGCAATTCCAGCAACTATTAACAAAACAGGTACTATGTTAAGTATTGTAGAAACAGGATAATCACTTGAAGTTGCTCCTGCAACGTTTTCATCTAAGGAACTAACTATAGAATTAAATATGTAAAAGCCTATGCCAACAACAATAAAGGATACAACAATACCCATTATTGTTCCTGCACTTGCTTTGATGTTTTTAGTTATTTTCCTTAATTTCATTTTTAGCATCCTGTTTTTTCCAATATTCTTTTATATAATCTTTAAACCAAACGGGATATCCATAAGCAACTATTGCTATCATAAATCCCATTGCTAATATTATTCCTAATATAAGACCTGCATCAGATTGAAATAAGTATAAAGAAAATATAATTATTCCTAGCGATATCAAAGGAACCATTATACTACATATTAGAACTTTTATCGCTACTTTTGTCCTCATTTTTTTCCTCCTTACTAATTATAAATATCAATGTAAGTATCACACCAAGAATAACAAATAAAATAGTTTGTATAGCATTTGTTAATTCATAAGTTGGAAGGTACCAAGTTAATCCTGCAAATATTCTCATCCAACATAAAATAAAAGTAAATGCTACAATAACTATTAAATATTCAAATTGATATCTAAAGTTATTAAATTTATATGCAATATATACAAGTAAAGATATTCCTATCGGAAAGGATAAAACCGTAAATAAAAATGAAAAAGGAAATGCTCCACTATGGAAAAAGTAAGCAACATCTCTACAATTTTCGTATCTAACAAAATGTTCAGGATTTGCATTGTATGCGTTAAAACTTAAAAAGAAATCACTATAAATTCCAGCTAAGCCTAAAATAGTTAAAGTAGTTGAAAGAATTAACCAATCTCTATCCGTTAACTTTATTTTCATTGCCAAATCTCCCAAATAGCTTTTGCTTTTTTCTCACCAATTCCTTCAATTTCCATAAATTCTTTATAGTCAGCATTGACTATTCTCTTTAGTGAATAATTAAAGTGTTGTAATATTCTATCTCTTTCCGTAGCCCCTATGTCAGGAAGCCCCATAACAATATATTTTTGAAAATCTTTTTTTGTAGATTTTTTCTTAGAAGGTATAAAGCCCTGTCTTAAAGGTGAATATACTTCATTTTTATATTCCTCATATTTTCCATCATAAAATTTTTCAATCATATGTAGAACAACAGGAACATAAAAATCACCAACAAAACATATTGGGACTCTATTATGACCGAAGGATGATGAAACTATACCAACTATTACATTTGGATGGAGCTGTGGGTTAGAAGCTATGCAATCTGTTATACCATCGTAGTCTTCTACAAATAAGAAGGCATGTTTAAAGTTCTCATGTAGTTCATGCAACTGTTGTTTCATCCGACCGCCCCCGCAAACGGAACTAATAAAATCAACAGAAGACTTTCGTTCTACACCCACAAATCCATCGGAGGTACATATGTCTGACGTGGCACTAGTTTTCACTTCAATCTTATGTATATGTGATAATTTATCTTTGTTTTTCTTCCAGTAATCGTAAACTTTTTGAATCTTTTTTCTTTCTCTACTATCTATGTGTACAGTAACTATTTTTACTCCTCCACAAATAATGTTGAAATATGGTCAGCGAAATATGCCAAGTAAGCTTCAGGACACTCTTTCTTTAATTTGTCCTCTTCTTTTTTGAAATCTCCATCCCATGTATAATGATTCATGTGCCATCTAATCATTAACTCTTCCTTTGATGTTAATTTAATAAATTTTTTGATTCTTTTAATGCTTTTTAGTCCATGATTGTTTGATGATAATTTTTTCTTTATATATTTTCCACTAGCTTTAGTGTAAGTATTAGCTTTACATAAATCATGTAATAATCCTACTATGATAACAGAATCATAAGGTATACCAACATTAAAAGTATTATTTAAAATTGCTAATGTTCTATAAACTAAAAGACTATGTTGAGCAAGTCCTCCTTCTTCATTCAAATGATAAACAGTTGACGCTGGTGAAACAAAAAAATCACTTTTTTCCAAAGCTAAAATTAATTTTTCAATTCCAGGTCTTTCAATTGAACTTAATAACCTTGTGATTTCTTTTCTATTCTTTTCTATTGGTAACATTAGTTTTGCCTCAAACTACATTTTTCACATTCATCATATCTATCTCTTAACCATGTGCATTTTGGAAAACGGGGTTTAACACTTGCAACATTTTCCGCTGTCTTTTTATAATCAAAGTCACGCCATGGTAACTTTTTAATAAATCCTACAATTGCAATATCTCTATATCCCATTGCTTTTAACCATGAAACTAATTCTATTCTTTCATGATGTGTTGGGTGTTCATTTTGTGCTATTTTTTGAAGACAAGGTAAACCAACAGAACATATGTTTGGTATTAAAGTTTTGTCTGCTGATTGCATTAATTCTAAATTATCATTTCCATTATATCTATGTCGCATCTTAAACTTTGGAATTAAGTCTATGATTTCGTCCATTGTTTGTTTTGCCTTTGGTCGCACAGGATAAACACCAGGCTCTTTTGCCATTTCTACTATATGGTCAAGACCTTTATCAAACTCTTCAGGTGGTATATATCTACAATATAAACCATTATTTGTTACTTCCACTTTCTTACTTCCTTTTTTTCTATTAACTCTTATATATCGTGTTGTCGGTATTCTTATAAGCCACCTTAATCGGCCAATTGTTGGTATATCAATTGCTTGTATATTTAAATGATTAACAAGACTTAATTGAATACTATAAAGCTTATCTTTTGTTTCCTCATTTCCCTTTTCAGGTTTATGAATCAAAAAGAAATGAAAGCCTTTTCCTCCACTGAAATCAATAATATATGGAATATCATTTTTATCACAAAACTCTTTTAAATTTTTTGTATCTTTATATGGAATTCTTAATGATAATCTACTATCAACATCAAAGACCGCACAATCTACAATAGGTTGTTCTCTTGTTGGAAATTTATATGTTGAGATGAAACATGGTGACTTACCATTAAACACTTTTAAGAAATTAAGTAATGCCTCCTTTTTAGTAATATAAATTTGGCTTGGGTTTCCAAAGTATCGAGGTAAGTCAGTAAACATTCACCCCTCTAAGCCTCCTGTCGCAATGGTGATAGTAATACACCGAATTTATGACTTTGGCTAACTTCACTGAACCACGCTGGCATATTTGATTTCAAATATATATCAACATCTCTTGAAAATGTTTTTGATAATTCTTTGATTCCCTTTGTAAATGTTACATCTAAATCCCCATCTGTTTTAAAGACTTGGCAATTTGGATTATATTCTGTTTTATCTTCCATTGCATTCATATCACCAATATCCACCTGTAATTTTTTATTTTCTCCTATTTTGAATCTAAAAAATTCTGTTCCGTGAGCAACAGCATAATCATTCATTGTTTTAAATGATTTTAGACTTATTGCAACATGTGCACTGAGTGGAACTGTTCCTTTTCTTAAATGTGGTATACCTTCTTTCATTTGAAATGGTAGGCCTGTCTTTGCTACATCTGCATCCAATGTTGGAACTGACAACATATTCCTTGCTCTTTCACTACTAATTTTTAATTTTTTATTAACAGGATATTCAAGGGTTATTATTGCATCGGGATTTCTAAGACTTGCAAATTTCTTAATTTTCTCGATATCAATTTGTACTGTTTCTTCCTCCTTAGTTATGCTTTTAAAATAATCACCTAAAAATGATGCAAATCTAAAAGCAATACCATCTTTATGTGACTGAACAGATACTAATTTTCCTCCCTTTGTTGAAATAATAGAAAAAGGAAATAGTCCATCCACATACAGATAGTCCAATATCTCAATTAACTTTGTTTGTTTGATTTCTATTTTCATTTTTTCACCTAAAATATTCCAAACGGGTCATCATCATCTTTTGATTCTTGTTTGGGTTCTTCTTTCTTTTCTGTTTTTGGTTTTTCTTCCTTAGGTTTCTTCTCCGGTTGTTTTGTCTTCGGTGGTTCTATACCTGCTTCTTCTTCTAACTCTTTTATTGCAGATGTTCTGTAACCAGCTTTTTCAAATTTCATTAATACTTGTTTATGTTGACCATAACCATTTTTATCGGTTATATCTACATTAGTATAAAGCCGATTGTATCCTGTAAGCTTAAAACATCTTTGGAAAAATTTATCCCCTTTATGTGAAAGATACAAAATAGTATCAACCCTATGAAGGTTATCTTTTTCTCCAGCAGGTCTATAACCCAAATCATAAAATATTGAATCTTTATTTCCTTCTTCTTTGATTTCTGATGTGAATATCACATTGAATGGAAATCTTTTAACTTTATCAATCCAATTGTAGTTATGAAAATATTTTATAATCGGCCAATCTCCCCAACCTTCTAAGCTTCTATATGCACTTGAGTCTTCCTTTAAGGTTTTGATGTTCTGTCTTTTCTGTGCAAAATATTCTCCTAATCCAACACCATAAGCTTGTCTACAATAATAATCTTGAGCTGCTTTCCATGATTCTTCTAACAACTCAATAACAAGCCATCCTTGCTTTCCTGTTTTCTTATGATGTTCAAGTAACATCTTTTCTGCTTGTGATGTTGATGATACCATTTCCTCATAATTATTTATAGGATAGATAATTACTCTATCTAAATATTCCTTAGGAATCATATTATATAATTTTACAATTCCTGTTGGTCTATCAGGATAAACTATGCACATTAGCATTTCTTCTTTCTTAACACCTTGCTTCTTGAGATAATCAAGAACACTTAAATACCATCTTGTCTTACCTGCGTTTGATTCACCAAAAAGAATTATTTTTTCAACTTGCTCTGTATCCTCTGCAAATTGTTTCATAGGAACAGGCTGAACTAACGCCTGCTCCCACAATTCTTTTGGCTGAACTTCTCCCTCTACTTGCTTCTTAACTGTCATTTACTCACCTATAATGCTAAATCATCATCTAATGATTCAGGTGTAGGCTCTTCTACTTTTTCTTCCTTTGGTTCCTCTTTTGTCTCTTCTTTTGGTTCTTCAGATAATTCGGCATCTAAATCTTCCATGGATACTTCTTCTGGTTGATTTACTGCCTTAGGTTCTGCAGTTTTTGGTAATGGGTCAGTTCCAGGAACAGGTATTGCAAAATGACAATCAAATCGTGTTGCATCATTTTTTTCATCATATGATGCTGTTCCTATAAAATACAATTCAGATGATATTCCCCAAACAACATCATCTGGATGAACCCACATTGGAAAATTATCTTGACCAATATATGAATCATCTGTTATTGCATATCTTCCCCACTCTCCCATTTTATCACTTTCACCAGAGCCTGCATCAAGGACAATACCTCTTACAACTCTAATATCAGTTTCTTCTGTTTTTGCATTTAATTTTAGTTCATCTAAAGGAGTTAGTAAAGAATCAACTCTTGGTTCAATTTCTTGCTTAAACCACTCCTCTGCTGTTGGTATTTGGACATCACTAACTTCTATAAATGTTGCACTATTGCCACCCAATTCTAAACCTTTCTTTCCATCGTTTGCTCTCAATGCCGTTTTATAAACTTTCTTTGGGTCTAAATTTCTCATAGACTCAGCGGCTTTTTCCCAAAGTGTTCCAGCGGCATATTGTGTTTTACCTATTTTATCGTTGCCATCATCGTCTTTTTCCACTGGTTTTACTAAAGCATATAAGCCTCCTACATACTTTTGTTTTCCTTGTATTGTTGCTAATCTTGCTCTAGGTTTAGAAAGTGGCCGAAGATACATTGATTTTGCTCCACCTGTCATTGAATATCTTTTAATAAGCATAATATGTGCAAATCTCATTTGATGTTTTGCATTATCCATTGCTTGTATAGTTGGGTCATTATCCATAATTTCTTTCATTTGCTGTGCTAATTCTTTGATATCAATTTTTGTTGCTGTTGCTAACTTTTGTAAACTTTTCTTTATTTCATCAGGTATTGGAGTTTTTTCTTCAGCCATTTTTTATCACCTTTTAAATTGCTAATACGTCCACAACTTCGTCTCCTTCATCGAGTGTCACAAGTCTTACTCCTGCAAGTCCTCTTCCAGTTAACCTAACTTGGTCAATTGAAAAGAGACCGGCTTGTCCATTCTTTGTCATTACTGCTACGGTTGCACCATCAGCTACGAAAATTCCCTTAAGTAATTTTCCATTCTTTTCATTTAGAAAAACTGCACGGGTTCCCTTTGTTCCTCTATGAGCTTTTCTAAACTCATTAAGATTTGTCCTTACTCCATAACCTTTATCGGTTACAAATAATACTTGGACATCAGGTCCACGTTCCGATTTTCCGCTTGTTGGTGCGTCACTTGCTTCTTGTACCTCTTCTTGAGGCATTTCTTCATTTTCCATTTTTTTGTCCTCCAAATTTTATTAATTTATTAAAAGTAATCATCAATTCCACCTGTTGTTTTCTTTTCTCCAAATATCAATTGATTTATTTCCTCTTTTAATTTTTTCTTCCTTTTTTGATATCGTGGTTGTAAATTTGTGAATTTATTTACTAATTCTCTAAATATATCATCATCTTGAACCATCACATTAATATAATCATTAAATCTTTTTCTAACATATACATTATGCAAAAATAATGTGAAATATCCATTTATCATTTCATTAACGGTATGTTGATTGCAGACAGGACAATCACATGGCGGTGACCCTTCTTTATCAAATTTAACTTGACTATCTAAATTCTTATTTCCAAAATTTAAACTGCTTAAAAACAATGGGTCATGATATTTACCAAGCATTAAACCTGTGGCGGCTGTTGCTGTATCATATGTATAATAATGTCCTGTAACTTGTGCCATCTTAGCAAGAATAATTACAAGCAAAGGTTCACATCTTCCTAAGAAATGGAAATTAGTATCAACTTCTTTTGCAAAATGTAATTGACCAAAAAAATCTTCATTAGATTTAGGTGTAAAAGTACTTGCCATTGGCAATGTATATCCTTTAAATGTATGTTCTTTAGTCAAATGTTTATACCATTTCTTTAGGTCATTATAGTTTCCTCCTTGAACAACTCCCCATAACTGCATCTTTGGATTTTCTTTTGCTTCTAACATTTTCCAAGCATTTTCATTTGACCTAAGCATACATCTTTCAAAATAATCTTGAGTATAATATCTATATGATTCTACTTCTGACTCATAAGAATATGCAGGAATATCAACTGTGAATGCAACATCTGCAATTTTTTCTTGCCATCTTAAAACATCTAACACTGAAACATTTACACCTTTTCTATGAACACCAATTTGGTATCCACCTGAATCGGCAACTATGTATTTTGCTTCAGGAAAATCTTTTTCTCTGTTGGTATCTAAGCCTGTGACAAAAGGTGAAACAAAGACATAAGGATAATAGTAATATGGATTATCTTTATACCAATGCATATTATATCTCCAATCAGCTCTACTAAAAGTAATAGAGACTGGGAGATATTTAGTTCCTTTTATCATCTTCTATCAACCTTTTGTAAACACGAATTGCCTCATCTGCTTTCCTTGTATTTCCATTTGATATCATAACATAAGCAATTGCTAAACATTCTTTTTTGATATTTGCTTTTAATGTTCCTAGCTTTTTCTTTCTTGCTTTTTTCAATAGCTCCTTTTCGCCAATATTCAAACTCATTTCCTTTCCTCCTAACTATTTCGGGTGGAAGACTTTCTTGGGGGTCCGGTGAAAACCCCAGATGTCACGAGAAGATAACAAAAGCGAAAATCTTCCAAATCCCGTAGCTTACTGAACACACTCTACTTCAGTAATATCAATAGATAGACTATCTAATTCTGTTATTTGTGTTGAAATTTTATCTGCAAACTTAGCCAATGCACCTGATATATGGTCTGCAAATACAACCAAATTTTCAACTACTTCTCCTGCTTCTGTATATTCTATAAGATAACCTTTCATATGCTTTACCTCTTTTTTTCTTTTTTTGATTCTTTTCATTTTCTCTTATCCATTTTCGGGCAGGTGGGGATTTAACCGAAAAATCCTCAAGGACGTGGACAGGATGGGATGTCTTCCCCTTATATCCCGATATTCACACCTAATGCCCACAGGTGGTAGATTAACATTTTTAGTGATAAATTATGTTTGGCTGGTTTATTCAAAGGCATTTGCTTTACACCTGTATCCCGATTAGACTTAAGACTTCTTGTCTTGCTCCTAAATTATCTTTAAAAGCTCCTCTAACTTCAGATGTGATTGTTTTAGTTGTATCATTTTTTGTTTCTCTACTACTAACACAAAGATGCTTTGCATCAACAATCACCATAACTCCTTTACATTCTAAATTTTTATAAAGACCATCAGCTATTTGCTGAGTTAATCTTTCTTGAATTTGCAAACGTCTTGAATAAATTTCTACAAGCTTAACCATCTTATCTAAACCTGTTACATACTTGCCAGGAATATATGCTATATAAGCAGTTCCCCAGAAAGGTGCCATATGATGCTCGCAATGGCTATAAAACGCTATCGGACCTTCAATGACAATTCCACATGATTCTGTAAATTGGCGATTTAAAACATCTTTAGCCTCAAATTTATAACCACCATACCACTCTTCATATGCTTTTGCAATTCTAAAAGGTGTTCTCTCCAATCCTTCTCTATTTGGGTCATCTCCAACTTCTTTTAAAATGGTTTTAACTGCTTCTTGTATTTTCTTATTGTCTCTCAAATCTTGTCGACATTCATTCATATCCATAACATCATCTCGGTTACTTATTTGATTCTCTTATTAATTTATATTTGATTTCTTTTGTTCTTTTATTTAAGTATATTTCAAAATGAGCTTTTTTGTTCTCAACATCCAATTTCAAATCCTCAATTACAGTTTTAGGAACAAGTAAAACCATAGCAGAACCAGATGAAAATAAGTTCGTGGTTCCCTTGAAAATTGATAGCTTCCCATCGGTCATTCCTAACTCTCCCAATAATTCCAATAATCTATATGATACTAAATTGATTGGTACTTTAAATAATTTTTGTTTCTATTAATGGTTGCAATTACTTTGTAATTAGCCACCTATTTTATTATTGTTATTTAACTTATCATATAACAATTTCTTTTTAGTCCAACTGACTAATTCTTCATCTGAATATGTGTCTGGAACATTTCTAATTTTTGCAACTGATTTCCAAACTTTTATAACTCTTAAAACATCATGATTTTCTTTATCATCATTTGTCCACTTACCACAAGAACAAAGCCAACCATGTGTTGAATCAGGTCTTGCTTCTTCTTTTATTTTGATTTCTTTATCTAATGTTTTACAATAAATTCTTTTATCCATAATATCACTTTGTTGACTCAATTGTTTCCCATGGAAATAAAATCCAATCATTTTTCTTTTCATAAATCCAAATATCAGGAACGACTTTTGATTGTTTATGATAATAAATTGTTGCTATTTTACAATCTTTATATGGTAATAAAGTTTTTCCTGTATCTGCTATATCATCACAAATTAAAGTATTTTTATTTGGTTGGTCTGTAATAGGCAATCCTGACATATGTGAGACATAAGTTGCTACTACCAACCCACCTCTTGGAATACCATAAATGTTTTTGATATTCATATTTTTAGCTCTATGTGCAATTTTTTCACAAGCAATTAAAAAATCACTATATTCTAATTCTTTAAACATTTTTCTCCCAGCTGAATTTATTTCTATAGTCTTTACAAACTTTTCCTTCTTTAACACAAGGTAATGGTCGATACAAACAACATTGATTGTTTATGTCTTTATGTATACATTTTTCCATTTAGACTCCTCTTTTACTTCCATACATATGAATATGTAATCTTGGTGTTAAATTAACATACGGAGCTTTTTCTTTTATCCAATTAACAAGATGAAGCATAACCTTTTTTAGTTCTTCATCTGTTGTTCCCTTTGGCATAAAATAAATATTATCTTTTTTACCAATTTCTGCACAGGTTCTTAAAGCTCTATCAAAATCTATTTTATCACCTATTACAAATTTAAAAATACCATGCGTAGACCATTTCTTTAATACTTTTAAATAATTGGGATTAAGAAATTGAGGCTTAGGGCTCACGATAAACGTAGCCATTCCTATAAGTGTTGATTTATATATTGTTCCATTAGTTTCAACATAACATTTTCTATCACTCATTGATTTCAATAAATCAAGTAAATCATCTTGAAGCAAAGGTTCTCCCCCTGTGATTACTACATTTTTGCAACCATTATTAGTTTCCTTTTTGATATCTTTGATGCTCATTTCTTTTCCTTTCTTCAAAGCATATTTAGTATCACAAAAATCACAGGATAAGTTACAACCTGTTGTTCTAATAAACCATGTTGGCATACCAACCTGTGGACCTTCGCCTTGTATCGAATAAAAAATTTCATTTATTTTCATATTGATTATATGCTCCTTTTCTTTCTCTATAATATCTAATTATATTTTTTATATAATAATCTCGGTCTGTTTTTGAATAACCAGGACGGTCATCACAAACATCCTTATATCTTGTTTGATATATTCCACATTTTAGACATCTTCTATGACAATCTGTATCATTTTCCCATTTATGTAAACCTAATTTACATTTTACTTTCATTAGTTATCTCTCCTGTTAAAGCATAAGTAAAATAAATCTTTATCTACTAATTCTAAAGACCCAAAACTTTTATAGTTAGTTAAAGGTTTTTGTTTATTTTGTGTATTTCCTTTTAAAGTTGACATTTTATTTTACTCCTTAATATTACACTTTTAATTTATATTTTCTTTTAAGATATTCAATCCAAAAATAAGCATCTAATGGAACAGACACTCTTGAATTACAATTCTCACAAAAATGAGAATAACAACCCATTCCTATTCCACATTCAGGACATAAACAAACTTCACTCAAATCTTTAATTATCTGTTCCAATTCAACCATTATTTTCCCTCAATAATTAATTTACGTTTCAAATTCATCCATTTTATTATCACCTAATGACTTATCATAACCACATTTACCACAAACAAAAGATGCTCTACCTTCTTTAATAGACTTAGTCATACATTTACAACCATTACAATACGATATACTACACATATTCATTTTCCATCAACTCCTAATTTAAGACAGGGAGAAGGGCATTTAAGCCCCGACCTAATTATCAACTTACCACGTGGCTTAGAATCCATAGTGGTCTAAACTCCCTGATTTTTTTAATTTAGTAGTGTAAGGTTTATCTACATCTTGAACATAATCCATCTTTTCCAACAAAACCACCTGCTCCACATTTCTTACATGTTCCATAAACAGACACTACATCTTTTTCTTTCCAATAATCAACATCTAATTTTTTTTGTTTTCTTTCTTTTTTCTTATCTTCAATAAGTTTAACAATTTCTACTTTATAATGTTTCTCAGTAAGTTCATCATACAATGGTTCAAGTTTCCACAAAGGAAATTGCCAACATCTCTCCTTCTTAAACCACCACCCTTCATGGTCTCTCATGATATCAATTAAATCAGTATTATACATAAAATGGACACGTATAATTTTTTCTCCTTTCCTAATCCTAACTTTTTGGACCATCCCTATCAATATTTAAAATTGATTAGTCCTTTAAAAGGTTTTGGGATTATTTAATAGAAAAGAAAACTATCGGGTGGACCGCTTTTTCCCGTCTTCTTCTCATCGTTGCCACCTAACTTGTATATCATATATCAAAGTATCACGTGAAATATATGACCCAACACGAGAGACGCTAATAGAGGTCGTCACCTATCGACTTTCTTTATCTTCTAAATCTTCTTCTACCAAAACCTCTATTAGACCTTCTTCCAAGATTATAACTACGTCTTGGTCTTTTACCAGTAGAGCAAATTCCTAATCCTCTACCAGTTCTTGGTCCTCTTCCACGAGGTCCTGTTCTATCAAAACTAGGCATTCTATTTCACCTCCTTTTTAATTTTAAATATTGGATAAGGTTCTAAAGGTAATTGATGAAATTCCCATTTTTGTCCTTTAAAGCCTTTCCACCTAATCGCATATGATACATTAAATCCTTTCTTAGCTAATTCATTTAAAGAATCAAACTGAGCCTTTGATTTGTTATCATGTCCTAAATTTACATTTCCTGCTTTGTTTGACTTTACTTCAATAAGCATATGATTTCTTGGATTTAAAGCTACTAAATCACAGACAAAAGAACCTGCACTTCTAATAACTAACCAACCTTCTTCTTGAAGTTTTTTCTTAAGCTCCCTTTCGTACGTAGAACCACTCATCTATATCATCCTTTTTTGTTAAACCTATTAATATAAATTCTGCATTTTCTTCCTTTGTGATTTTTCTTAATCTATTTGCTAAATCATTATTGCAAGTATACAATTGTACTGTATTATCTTTAACTAATATTCTTGTTTCTATTATTGATTTAACAAAACTTATTTTACCACCTGTTGTATCTCTTTTAATCATATTGATATCTTTAATCTTTTCATTAATAAATATAATATAATCATATAATAAAGTTTTTAATAACATAGCATCTGAAACCGTTGGTCTAAAATTTAACTCATTATTTTTAAGTGAATCTGGCATTATCCAATCACGCATATGTTCATTTATTAATGATGTTGTTCCCATTCTTGTTATTGAGACGTCTCGTTTTATTTGAAAAAGTAACCAATCAGCGTTTTGTGCTGTTACACCTGGATTTTCATATTTAAATTTTCCATATATACATGCACTACCCTCTCTTGGTCTTCCTACATATGGACAATGTTTATTTATGCAAATTTTACAAGAGTCTTGCATTAATTGGAAACTGTTTTCGTATCTATATCTTAGCATTTTTTCTGCCTTCCCCATGTTTTTATTTTATTTATAATAATATATATTAAAAATAACCTTATTTAAAGCTTTTGTATTTTTTAATAGTTTGGATGGGTAAGACTGGTGATAAAATGACCATTAAAAATAATCATTTTAGCCTTACCCTATATCCCTATCATACAAACTCCCAACCTATTGATTTAAACCCTGTTGGATATTTATGCCAACAAGTTATACAATAGTATTCATCAACATCTGTATCGTGAATGTCTGCAAGTGCAGAACATAATTTACATTTTTTCATTATTGCAACCCAACAATTTATACTCATTTATTTTTTCTTTCATTTTTACTAATTCATATTTGTCTATGATTTCTTTGATTGTTTCGTTTATTTCTTCTTTTGGTATTTTTTGTAAGTTACAACCAAAGTTTAATTTTGTTAATTTTTTATTTTCAAGTATTCTTTGTTTTAATCTTTCTGACCATACTATATTTCTTGAACATGAATTAAATGTTATGTCTTCTATATGACCTTCTTCATTAATTATTTGAGACGCTTTTTTAAACCCAAAACCATCAAGACCTTTGATATTATCTGACTTATCACCTGCAAGTGCAAGAAGGTCAGCAATATATTCAGGATATACAAAAAACTTTTCTTTAACCTTATTGATATCAAAGAATTGTTTTCCATTATATACTTGACATTCTTCACCCACTAATTGCATAAGGTCTTTGTCAACAGTATAAATCACAATAGGATACTTAACTTTTAAATCATTTACTGAAATTGATAATCTTGCAATCACATCATCAGCTTCATTGCCATAAGAGTTATATTGTTCTACACCAAATAAGTGTAGTAGTTTTTGTAAGTCATCCATTTGGAAAATATATTGGTCGTCAACTCTTCCCCTTGATTCTTTGTATGTTTTATTCTGTTCCTTTCTCCATGACGGTGTTCCAGGAGATTCCCAAGCAATTATAATTCTCTCAGGATTAATTTGTTTACGGATAGAATTAAGGCTTCGTATAAAAGAATGAATCATAGTTGCATCTCGGCCACTTGATGTTGTCAATTTATATGGTGCGTCATAACTTCTGTGGGCTAAATAAGGACCGTCTACTATTAAAGTGTTAAACATTTAAATTTCCACCATATCAGAATCACATTCAGGACACATTTTGATATCACAACAATCCTCTAAGACTATTACTTTGTATCCACAATTTTTACATTGAAGTGTTTTTTGATTCATTTTAATTTACCTTCCTTGTAGCTTCTTTGACAGCATCATTTTTAAACATAAAGAATTTGTCTTTATATTTGTATACCCAAATACCAACACCGTGTTTGTTAATAACAGTTCTTTTAATACCTAATGATTTCAATGTTTGATTCATTTAGTATACCTCCGTGTCATATCCACCACAGTTTGGACATTTAACTTCATATGTATTTTTTGTAATTGTTCTTTTAAATTTATGACCACACTCATTACATTGAATTATTGTTTTTTCCATTTTAATCCTCCCATACCTGAATCCATTTTCTTTGTGCAAAATCTTTATATGATGCTATGTTTTTATCTTTTAGTAACGTATTATAAGTTTTAACTATTTCCTCTGTTGTAAATGTAACTGCCATTTAATCTTCCACCTCTTCTATGTCAACTCTGGGAGTACAATCTTCCATTCTTTCATATGCTCTTTCCTCTGCATGACAATCATCTTTGGCTTCTAAATTAAATTCATAAATAACCTTTACATTATATGTTGGCATACTTCAGTCCTCCTTGATTCTCCCACACTGTAAACATTCTCTTAAACCAACAAGACTATATATTCTATGCATGGTATATTTCCTGCCTCCAGTACATTTACATTGTCTTTTAAAGTAATGAACTTCAAACTCGTTTTCAAAGGTTGTCATTGTTTAGTCCTCCACTATTGTTATCTTTACCTTTTTGTTATTCCATTCATCAAAATCAATCCAACTAAAACTTTTTAAATCTAAGTTTTGTCTTCCTTTTGAATCTAATAATAGTGCTCTTTTTCCATCTGATTTTAAAGTCCCTCTAAACATTGTTTCGGTTATCATCTTTTAATCCTCCCTTTCCTTTTCCAATTTATATAGGACATTGAAGCCATAATTGAATTCTTCTTCTTCATATTCATCTTCCCATTCTAAATTCATTTAATCTACCTCTACTTCTTTAACCTTTACTGAATTTGCTGAAACATTTATAAGTTCTCCTTCTGGTAGTTTTTTGCCTGCCCAATTTGAAATAAATTTATTATATGCATCAATGTCATCATTTGCCTCAATAAATATTCTTTTTTCTTCCATCCATCTTACTTCAAATTTCATTTAAAAACCACCTCTTTGATATCTTGGTCTTTTCTTATCTTCTCGCATTTTTTCTTTCTTTGCAATTGCTTTTTTAGCATATTCAATACTTGTCTTGGTCGGTTTTTTATCGGTATATCCAGGACACATTGGTTCTACTGTTTTGACCAATCTTCTATAATCGGAGCCATGTATTAATTCACACTGCGCTCTTGGGTCTCCAATATAAACTTTTTTAATTGGACAATAATACCCATCTTCCTTTAATTTTAAATGCTTACAAATCACTGGGCGGTATTTTTGTGTATCGGTGTTAATTGAATATTTACCTTTACCTTTCTTTTTGATTCTTTCATTCTTTGTTAAATGACTTAATGCCTGACTTAACATCCTGTCTAACTTTGTGACTTTTTCTCTTGGGTTATATTTTTCCCTATCATATTTTCCTAACGGGGTATTTAATAATTCTTCTTTTATTTGAGCTTTATATATGTGTCTTAAACCAGACTGACGGCTTAACTTAATTATTTCATATACTGTTTCTTGAATTTCCTTTGACATTTTTAATCCTCCAAATCTCCAACATAAACAATTATCCACATTGACTTGCAAGCTTTACAAATATAATTCTCATTAGTTGCATTTTCAATATATTTTAATCTCTTTCCACATTCTGGACAATTCATTTTTAATCCTCCTTAATTTTTTTATATGCTCTTTTTAATGTTTTTATTTCATCCTGATGTAATTCTTCAGACCATCTTAAAACATCTAAAAGCTTTTCAGGTGTAACCCAACCATCAACATCATCATCACCATTTTTTATAAAAGGACAAAATCTTGTAAACCAAGTTCCATCAGAATCAAATATTGCAATTTCTGCATTTCTACTTTTTAATGTCATACTTTCTTTTGGCTTACTATATGACATTTCTCTATTCTCACAATAATTTCCTGGTCCAAATTGTGTGCTAACTGTTATTCCATTTTTAAAGGTTATATGAAATCCTTTATGGTCTGTTATTTTAAATCCACTTTCCATTTTTAAAACCACCCAATCAATTTGCCAACACTAAAAATTATTATGGCAGTTATTACAATTGTTCCTGCAATTTCCCAACCTGTTGGGTAGTCATACACTTGCACCGGTATTTTACCTTTCTTTTCTTCTTCGGCCATTTTATCACCAATTACCAATATACAATTCCATATATATAAGGATTTTGGTTTCTTTAATAGTATTTCCCCTAATACTACTTTCGCTCTCTTTTCCTTTTTTTAGCCATCGGTGCCATTAGTTTATTATTTCTTAACTCTAATTTAAGGACAAATAATAATATTAAAATTACGGGGATACTAACTAGGCACATATCTTGCATTACTAATATAAATGCAACAGCTCCTATACAAAGAATTATCATCCATAAAGAAAGTGATAGAGATTCCCTTTGGTCTAGAGTTCTCTCTTTTTCAATAAATTTCATTATATCATACAACACATGCAATTAATACATATGCCATCAGGTTCTTCATCTTCAGACAATTCTTTGCCACAAATTTTACACTGCATTATTTCACAAAGTAAACAGGTGTTTTATCATCTAATTTGTATCCTATTTTGTCCTCTTGTAAAAATAGTTTCAATGTTGCTAAAACCCTATGTTGTTGCATACCTGTTTCTTCTATTATAGCTTTTGTTGTAGGTTTATAGTTATATCTTACTGTTCTTAAAGCTCTCACAACCGCTTTGGCTTCTTTGTCTTTGATATATGTTTTATATATCTTTGAATATCCATAAGTTCCTTCTGGTGCCTTTCTTTTTGATTTTCTTTTTCTTTTTCTCTTTTTTCTAGGTTTAATTGGTTCTCCTTTTCCACGTTCCCAACTAGCATATGTTGAACTATATCTTTTTAATGTATCATCAGATGCCATTGGATAATATCTTTTGATGATTGTTTTTCTTTGTGTCTCATGAAAAACACCCTTTAAATTTTCAACAAGTTCCTTTATGATTCTTAGTCCTTCGCATTTTCCTATATATGTAACTCCCATGTCTTTTTGATGTTGTAAAGTTATTCCCTTTTTAGCATTTTTTGTTTTTGGTTTGACTTGTTTTATGGTTGGTATTTTTTGTGTGATTGTTGCTTCGTATGCCACTCGCCTCTTATCGGTGATAAAATAAAAATCACCATCATATATCATGCCCTTCGGTTTATTATCTTCCATCCAAAGGTCTACTTCTTTTTTCATTTTTCTTTCTCCTTTTTATTTCATCATAAGTTTCTTTAAGTTGCATAATACCTGAATAGGCAATAAAAGGCAAAAATATACAAAACAAAATTAATTCAATTAAACCTTCACCAAACCAATTGAAGTATACTTTTACTATGAATTTTCCATAGATGGCAGCTACAAACAAGTGAATATAAAAAAGAATGGCGGCTACAATTGTAAAAACGTGACCAGACCATCTTAATAATTCACTTGTTGCTTTATTCATCTATGCAATCCCCACAAATGTATATGACATTACCACTATCATCACGGAATCTTCTCATCTGTTCTATATGATTTTCATTTCCACAAAAGCTACAAACACCCATTGATAATTGTATTGGTGCTCTTGGTCTTTGTCTTTGTGGAGGCTGAATTGGTAATGGTTGTTGTGGTGGTCTTGGTGGATATTGTTGTTGTCTTTGTGGTGGTCTCCTTGGTGGTTGACCAAATGTTGGTGGTCTTCTTTGTCTTTGTTGCATATCAGTTGGCGGTTGAAACTTTCCATTAAGCATTAACCATCCAAACCACTCTAATATTATTAATGCTATAAACATTGTAAAATCAGACCAAACAAAAGGATTCCAATTTCCTGTTGATAACATTGCATTTAGCAAACTTAAAATTCCCCAAACTAAGGTTATTACTATTCCTATCTTAAGGGCAATCATGTAAAAACCTTTTAACTTATCTATATTAAATGGCATATTTCTTCACCTCTAATTATTAGCTTCATATTATTTAAAGCTATTTACTTTTTTAATAGTTTTATATTTTATACTTATTTAGTACTTCTAGCGTCTCTTCTGTTCTCTTAACATCATATTGTCCTTTTTCCATTTTTTCTTTATAGGTCTTTATACCTTTCCACCTCCTAATATCCTTTTCAAACCAATCATAGGATTTAATTCCAGCGGCTTCTAAAGCTGTCCATTTTCTAAAACATGCTGGACATCTTCCGCAACTTCCCATTGTGTTAGCATCATAACATGAAATTGATGTTCTCAATACTTTGTTTACATATGCTTTAGGATATGTATCTAAAAACCATTTGATTATATCTGTTTTGGTCATTTTCCAAAATGGTGATTCTAATTTAATTTTTAGCTCTTCAGGTTTTTGGACAAAAGTCATAGCAAAAGACATCACTTTAAAGGCTTCAGGGGTTTTATCTTCTACCTTGTCTCCTTTAATGCCTGCTACATATATCTTATTACCAAAATGTGATGCCATAAGAGCAAGATGAAAATTTCTTTGTGATATGTATGCTCGGTCACCTATTTCATGTTTTTTAAGATAAGGACCTGTTACTATTTGAACTCTTAAGTTTGGTATTATTGATTCTAAATCATCAATACAACCTAATTCTTTTCTTTGATATCTATGAAACATTTTTACATATATAGGTTTTGGAAAATCAAGATAATGCCAAGCAATAAGGGAATCTATTCCTCCACTAAAGCATAGAACTTCTCTGTCTAATTGATTTTCTGCACGGTCATCATAATATACATGCCCCTGAGGTTTACCGACTATAAGCTCATCATAAGGAACATCATACTTTTTTAACCACTCTTCAGTCATATCATAATCTTCAGGATATCTTGCTGTGTAAAGTTTTATTCTAAATCCACGCTCTTTATAATTTTTTAATGTATCTATATTATATTTATTTGGTGTTCGCTTAGGATAATATTCTTCACCATAACCTTCTGTCTCTATAGTTAGAACACCATCTATATCTACAACAATCTCTCTGGAAATGCAATCTCCCTCCTCTCATGAATATAACCATTGATTTCAATTAACTCTTTTCCACATTTTTCACACACATGAATTCTAACTTTATCTTCTACAGTACTTGCATCCTTTTTGATTTTCCATTTATGTTTGCATTCCATTATATCCCTCTATATCTTGAGCCCATAAAAACTACATATATTATAATAACAAAACACATAATTATAATTATCGGCCATATGCTTCCGAACACTTCATTGTAAGGGTCTAAAGCATCAGAAATAGGTTCAAATTCATCATCTTCTATTTGAGGTTCTATTTCCTTTGATATTATTATTGGTGAACCATAGTATTGTCTATAAAATTCTTGGTCACCAACTTTAAACAAAACAGTATCATTACTAATATTTGAAGTAAAAGAAAAATTAAAATTATCTTTATCCTTAAAAGACATCAATATGATATCAATTTGTCCTTTTCCTTTTGTATAAAATTCTGTATCATTAAGAAATAAAGATTCATTATCTACTTTGATGTTCTTTAATTCCATTGTTTGATTAAAAGTATAAGAGGAATCACTAAAATACATTATTTCACCTTGTCTTATTGTTATCTTTGCATTTACATTTAAAGATAGTAAAGTTAGAATTAGTATTATTAATAATCCCCTCTTAATCATTTAACCACACAGAGGATTTTCTATTTGAAATGATACTTCTTTGAATGTTGATTTATTAGAAATTGCTATCAAAGCTACTTTATCACCATCAAATCTTCCATGTTTATCAATGGTGATTTTTCCCATCATTGATTTTCCAACTCCATCTTTCTATCTTCAAAGCCTTTCTTTGTTTCACATTGTTGTTGAAGACCTAAACTTTTGAGTTTCTTTAAAATGTCACCTTCTGCAACATTACATTCATCTCCAACGAATCCTTCATAGTCCATTTCAGCTTTTCCTTTCTTATCTATTGAAACTTTAACTGCTGGCATTTTTTCACCTTAAACTGCTACCATCATTTCAATTTTTTCGGTCTCTGGGTCATAGACAATTTCTGAACCAAACACTTTTTTAACTTCTGTTGCCGAATAAAATTGTTTGATTCTATCATTATATGATTTATAACGATTTAAATCCATTTCATCTCCGTTTATACATACTTCACCATCTCTTGCATAAACATCAACAGGATATGATGCGTTTGGTGCTTTTATACACGTTCCTCTAACAGGAATACGATTTCCGTATGCATTAAATGACTTAACATCTAAAACTTCTAAATTTAGATTTTCAGCCATTGTTTTAACAGCCTCTTTTAGAGTTTGTTCTTCTACGTTTTTCAACTCTATTTCATATTGTGCTTGCTTACTCATTTTCTTTTTCCTCCTTTATTTTTATTTTTTTAAGTATAGAATCATAAGGTCCATCTATTACAATCTGTGCAGAGTTATCGAGAACAATTATTGTATGTTGTCTTATTCTTCTTTGTGTATCTGCTGGTCTATATGTACTTAATCTAAATTCTGGAATATATTTTTCTATCTCTTCTTTTTGATAAACAGCTACTATTCTACTTATATCTATTACTGCATTATCAAATTTAACATAATTTGGCTTTTTGTATATTTGTTTATTTAATTTAGTTGCCTCATGTGATATCAATATCATATCAACTTCTTTTTTGGTCAATCCTGTTTTGTTTGATATTGTTTGAATATCATCTTTAGTAGTATTCCAAAGATTAATTACTTCTGCAACATTTTGGTTATCCATAATTTCTTTAGCTTTATTTGTTCTACTACTCATTTTTATAATCCTCTAATTTTTCTTTATGTCTTCTTAATCTTTCACTATTAGAAAGTCTAACGATTTTAATTCCTCTTCTGCTTCCGCTTGACCTATTTATTAAATAATATTCTACTTTGTATAATGCAAAGAATAAAATCAAACCCAAAATGAATCTTAATACTATATGAGTATAGACAAATCCCATAACCACCCAAACAATGACCATATTGATAATCATAAGGATAATTGATAATTCTCTTTGATTCATTCTATTACAACAAACCATATCTAATACCTCCTGTTATCATCAAACCTATTACTTAAATTATAATATAAGTATTTAAATGTTTTATAAAGTTTAATAGAATTGTATATCGAAAAGACAAAAATACCTGTAATCATTATAGTATGAACCTCACTTGTTGGCTCATAAGCTATAAGTTTATAACAAGCGTTAATAACAAAGGATAAGAAAAAAGCTGTAAAGAAAAATCCAATAAAAGGACTGATACAAATCAAAGGTAAAAAAATAAGTCCTAATATAAATTTTACTATTTTATTAATATTCATTTCTTTTGCCTCTTTTTTGTACCTTCTTGCTCATCTAAAAGTTTTGCGGCTTTGGCTGTTCGTGATGTTCTGTTTTTGTTATATTTTTGTTTTTCTTTTTCCTTTGCTTTTTCTATTTTTAATTGTTGTTCTTTTTCTTTTTGTTCCTTTTGATGTTCTTCTTTTAATTCTTTTCTTCTTTTTGCTATATAATCCATTAAATCTCCACTGGTTTCTTCATCACTAAAATACTCATCCAATTCAGTATGAACTATTGTTCCTTCTCTTGTTCTTGTAACATCTCTTCTTGATGGAAATCTATGGGGTCTATAACTTTCCCTTTGTTCTCTTTCTAATCTTGTTCTTAGTTCTAAAAGCCTACCAATACTATCCATTCGGTCATCTTCTCTTTGTATTCTTCTTCTAAAGGTTTCTAATCTTCTATTGCTATCTCTCACACTTTTATATGCTAATAGTATATTAACAAATGCAAAGGTAAGTAAACCAATTGATAATATTGTGAGTATATCCATCAAAGTCTCCTTTTCTTATTTTCTAATTCATCAAGCAGTTGAGCGGCTTTTGATTCTCTTGAAGTTCTATCTGCTCTTTGATATTCTGCTCTTACCTTTTTTGCTCTTTTTTCTTTCTTAATCTGTTCCTTTTTGATTTTATCTTGCTTCTTCTTTTCTTTTTCTCTTTTTCTTAAATCTTTTTCTTCATACCAATCAGCAATAAAATATACAACTTTGGGTCCAACAAATACAACAAGCATAACACCTATTGGTAACCAAATTATCCACCATGCAAATTCTGTTTCTTCTTTAGGTGGTTGTGGGATTGTTGTTCCTATTCCTACACTTTTTATATGATATAGTCCTTCTTCATCTTCTTCATATTCTATTGCCACAGTTTGTTGATTGTCCTTTGCTACATTAAGTATCTTCCACTGTGCATCATTGACATCATATAATATATACATAGTTAAATCATTAACAAATATTATATTACAATTGTTATTTTCAGTTACAGGGGATAATGATTCTATTTGTCCTTTTAGCCAACCTTTAGGAATAACTTCTTTTGTTTCTATTGTATCATCAGAAGGAAAAACAAATAAGACTAAAAATATAACAAATATAAAACTAAACATAAAAGCAAGAGCAATGGTTGACCCTTGAGCCTTGGTATTAAAAGGTCTAATCCTTGTTATCATTATCTATTCCCTTTGGAACTGATTTAGCTTTGTCACTTCTTGAAATTCCTACATCTACAACTTCTGCTTGGTCAAACACATCAATTAATCTTTTATCATTTGTATATTCCAATACCTTTGTTTTAATCAACTCCTGCTGGTCTTTATTTTTATCAATTGGTATATTAAATGTATCAACTATTTCTAAGAAATCCGCTCGACCTATAACCAAATCATGGTCTTTATCTTTGATATCTTTTTTCATTACATGACTTGCTGTTCTAATAACTAATTGTTCAATATCACTACCTGACCACATATATGTAAGTTTTGCAATTTCTTTTGCATCAACATCTTTTTTCATTGGTAATTTCCTTTTGATTGTTGTATGAATTTTAAATATTTCTTCTCTTGCCTTTTCGTCAGGATATGGTACGGGAGCTACAGAATCTATTCTTCCTGTTCTCATAAGAGCAGGGTCAATGGCATCAATAATATTTGTAGCTGCCGCAAAAAACCATTTCCTGTTTTCATCTCCTAACTTTTCCAGCAACATTGAAAAAAGTTCTCTCTCCACATGTGCTGAAACATGGTCTCCTCCAGTTCCCCTTTTACTAAATCGGTCAATCTCATCAACAAATACAATACAAGGTGCCATAGCATCTGCAATATCAAAAGCTTTCCTTAATGATTTTTCAGAATCACCTACATATTTTCCTAAGACATTTTCCATTTGTAATTTTAAAACTGACATGTTTAATTCTTTTGCCATACATTTTATTAATAAAGTTTTACCAGTTCCAGGTGGACCATAAAGGATTACACCTCTTGGTGGTTTCATACAATATCTTTTGGCATACTCAGGATTTCTTAAAGGCAAAACAACATCATCAATTAACCTTTGTTTTAATGAACTATATCCACCCACAGCTTCGAAACCAAATTTAGGTTGTGCTATAATATCAACAACAGGGTCTTTAGCAATAATTTCAACTTTAGATTTAGATAATACATTCATATTGATTTCATTTTTCAATATAATAGATTCAATTGCCGCGGCTTCTAATTGGTCTAAATTCATTCCTGCTGTAAGCCTAACTGCATCTTTAATTTCTTTTTGTTTTAATATGTTTTTTGGTTTTAATTCTTTTTGTTGTCTATCAATTAAATCTATTCTTTCTTGCCAAGTTGATTTTGGAGGTTTTATGATTTTCATGTGTGACCATACTTCTGGGGGATAAGTATTTCTATCGTCAGCAAAGATAATAACGGTGCAATCTATTTCTCTAAGTTTTTCACTTGTTGACCATCCACGCAGAGCATTGTTTAAAAGGTCTTCTGTTTTAAAAACATTGGTAATTATTAGAACTGTTTTTTCTTTGTATAACTCTTTTGAAACCAAAGGTAGAACTTGTCTTATTCCATATTGGTCAACATTGCCACCTTTGATTGGTGTTTTTCCCCATTCTAATTTACCTGTTAAATCATTTTTGACTTTTTTATATTCACAAAAACCTTCCCATCCATCTAGTATTAACCAACGTTGTTTTGCTTTGTTTTTTTCAGCCACTGCTATTGCAGGGCGGGTGTCTAATAATTCACCAACACGGCGACTATCATCTGATTCAATTAGAATCCCATTTGAATAAAGAGTTTTTCTTTGTATGCCTACTTCTTTAAGCCAACTTCTTCCATTATTATTTCCATTCATAAAAATTCACCTTTTGTTATCTTCTCTTGAATTTGACGTGATACATTATACCAATCCCTTTGTGATTCTGTGTGTGAATAATGATATGCTAAAGCGGTGCTAATAAGTAATCCTTTGTTTTTACCTTTTGTTGAATGATAATACATCACAATATCTTCACCAGGAAGCTTACCAAGTTTTTCAAGGTCATTCATTAATTCAGCTAATTTTGAATAAGTTAGTAAAGACATTTGAATCAAAGGAATTGATGCTGTGGTTGTTGTCCTTTCTAATGTAAAATATGTATCATAGTATTGGTGATTGATTCCCCATTGACTAAACTTTTTAATATCATCTTCATTATAATGTTCAACTGAATAATCATTATGTCCAAGTGCATTATTGATATCAATTACACATGGTTCAGTATAAGCTATGTCTTCTTCATTTTTTATATGTTTAAAAAGTATTTCCAAACAATTAGGTGTAAGAATCATATCCGAATCTAACATCAAAAGATATTCATACTTTTTTGTTTTTGTGTATTCTAAAAGTTTTATTAATGCCTGTGCAACGTTTTTTGATTCTATGCGTCTTTGGTGATGAATATCAATTTTATAATGTATTTGTAATAAGTCCATTGCTAATCGCACAGGATAGTGGTCAGTTATTGGAACATCAGATTCATCATATATGTAAATATCAAACTTCTTCAAAGATTGGAATGCCAATGCTTGGAGACATAAAGGTAATATCTCTGATTTGTTTTTGATTCTTATGCCTATTAATATTGGTTTCATATCATCACTCTAACATCATTAAACTTATTCTAATCATTGGTAAAGCAAATGCAAGACCAATAATACAAAGACCTGCACCTAATAGTCCACCTGTAAATATCAACCCTATAAATATTAAAGCTAATGCTATAATAAAGAAGACTAAGGCAACATAAAAATCTTCTTCTTCTATTTGTTGCACTTTAATCACCTTATTCAAGTGTTTTAATTATTGGTAGACCATCTTCACCGACAGGTACATAATAAACATTTGATTTTTCTAATTGTCCAATCCAATACCATCTTAAGTATGCATCTGATAAGCTATCTGCTATGATTTCATTAGCATCAGCAATACCACTTGCTTCTTCTCTTTTTCTATCTGCCTCTTGTTTTGCCTCTTCTACTTCAAATGCTTTCTTTGCAATATTTTGCTCTGCTGTTAATTTTTGTTCTATTGCTTTGGTTAACTCATCAGGTATTTGAACATGTCTCAATAAAACTTTTTCTAATATAATTCCTCTTTCACTTAAAACAGGTTTCATTTCTTCAAAAATTTGTAATGCAATTGCTTGTCTTTCTTCACTATAAATTTGTTTAGCATCATATAAAGCAACAACATCTCTAATAGCAGTTCTTATTTGTGGTCGTACAATAACATCTACATAATTGGTACCAACTGTGTTATAAACATCACTTGCCTTATCAGGTGTTAAACTATACAATACAGTCATATCAAGTTCAACCGTTAAACCTTCTTTTGTTAAGGCTGATATTACATCTGCTTCATATTTAGCACCTTCACCTTTAGTATAAGACATAGTATAATCTTGTGTCCTCACAGACATTTGTGTTACCTTTGCTAAAGGATTTTTAAAATGCAAACCAGGTTGCCATTCATCATCATCTACATCACCAAATAGTTCATATACTCCAACATGACCGGGGTCAACTATGACCGTCATTGTAGACATTAGCACTACAACTATTCCTATGATTATCAAAATAAGAAATAATCCTATCCATCCTTTCCTACTCATTTTTGCACCTCTACATTATTCTTTCTGTTCTTTTTTGATGCTTTTTTATAATCTTTTCAATTATATCAGCATTCTCTTCGCTACATAGGTAGCCTTTTTCCATCATTTTCTTTTCTTTTTCTTCTTCCATATGTTTCCCTTCTTTTTTGGGTTTAAAATGGATTTATTAGTATTTAAATATTTTTATTAGTTTAATAGAAAGTATGGGTGACAATATGCCACCCTTTTTTAGATTTTTAATGTTTTAGGTGTTGTAGTTCTATCTCTTGTTTGACTATTCCTGACCTCATATATTTTTCCCATGTCTCTATGAAGTCGACATTGCAGTTTTCACAGACCTTTTTCTTCTTCCAAATTTTTGCCCAATTCTTTGGATAAGGTGCTGATTTTCTTATGGGTCCTAATTTGGATGCCCTAAGTGTTATTTCCTTTCCGCATCTTTCACATACTACAATTGTTTGTTCTCTCTTCATTCTTTTCCACCTTAAAGAAAAGAACACATACCTTCTATTTAAATCTTATGGATTGTTTAATAGAAAAGAAAGGGGTGAAAGTTTCCTAGTTGAACCTCCTGCTTCCACTAGAATTGAGTTGTCTTAAGAACTCAGAATGTGCCTGCATACACGCTTTTCTACCACCTTGGTTAAACCTATTTAGGAGAATAGTATTATTCGCCAAAGCGGTTTTCATTCGTCTTTTCAGATAAGACAACGGCATTCGTCCTTTGTTGTTGTGGACAATACTAAAGATAGCTGTAAATGGTGATGTCTTAAATGCAGGTATCCCCATAAAGTCAGTATAGCTATAAGGATTAAATAAATCCATTATTATAGCAAATGTATCTTTGATATCATCAACGTCCTTGTCATCTAACTGTTGAAGTTTGGCAACGAACTCATAATTGGTCCAACTAACTCCACCTGTAAAGGTTGAGTTCTGAGACACAAAATAAGATTCTGTAAGATTCTTAATTCGCATCCTAGTTTTTTGACCATATACATTACAAGGTAATTCCGTTGTTATTCTGTTGAACATTGGAATTGTATCCTTATAGCTGTTTATGAAATCGTGTGTGTTTTGCCTGACTGCTACATTCCAAATGGTATAAACTTCACGCTCTTCTTCATTCGTCAAGTTTTTGTAGACAGCCATTGTGACTTCAATAGTCTCTTTTTCATTGTCTTTATCTTTGAAATATTCTTTCATTGCCTCTATCCTATGATGACCATCAATAACTCTTATGACACCATTACGCCTGTTAACAACAAACGGCGCTTCAAAGTGTTTGCCAAGTCTTAATGCCCTTAGGATGTTCTTCACTTGCGTATTTCGGGTATTTCGTTTATTTACTATAACGAAACCGTTAACGTTGTTTTTGTTCACAACGAACTTTTCTATCACGTATGTGGGTTTCATAATATCACCTTTTAACGATTTACCCCTTTCCTTTCTATTAATCTAATGTATGTAATTTGGTCTTTTTTCTTTAATACTTTTTACTTTATCAATTAACTTTTGATGTTCATCTAAAGACATTATAGCCGTTAAGTGAAAAGATAAAGCTAATATTGATTCTGCTGTTTTTTCACCTTCTAAAGCATATTGTATTTTTTTACACATTTTTTTATATTCTTCATCAAATTCCTTTCCTCCATGAAGCTGACCTTCTGTTCCAATTGAATCTATAAAGAAACTGAATTCATTTGAAAATATTTTAGTTTTTGTTGATTGTAAATGTTCTGTCATTTCTTTTTTTTCTTCATCTGTTGGTTTTTCATTTTTCTTTTTAAACATTCTCCTCACCTAATGAACCAAAGCTTTATCGGTTCTTTTTGAATTTGCAAGTTGTAACATATGATTATAGTAACATCCTGGCTGACATTCCTTTGAATCTTTTTCCCAGTCTTTCTGTAACTGTTTTAAATCCAAATCAAATATATTATGTTTGGGAACTCTTTTGCCTCTATAATCTGGACAGGTCATTATGCTACCATCTTCATCAATAGTAAGATATTCAATATCACCGCCACAATGCCAATTAAAATTAGGAGCATATCTTGGCATGAGTGTAAAATATTCATCAACATTATGAAGCAATATATCTTTATCTTTTTTAAGCCAACATAATTCATTTGATATCCAATCAATTTCACTTTGATTTAAAATCATTTCAGGACAATAATCTCTAAATTCCCACTGGGGATTGTTTCCACTGTGAACATAACCAACTATTGTCCATATACCTTGTCTTGATAAAAGTCTAATTAGGTCAGGGATATATTTGTAGCTTTGTTTATGTATAATTGCATTACCTACAACATCGGGAACCCCTGCTTCCTTAGCTTCCAATAGTGTCTTATACCCTCTGTGGCTTTTTAAGTCTATACTTTTTATTGAATCAAAGTGTTCATCAGGTATGATATCTACACTACATGTGATATTTTTGCAAATTGAATAATCAATATCATGTGCACCATTTGTGATTATTGCATAATCAATTCCTAAGTCATTGGCGTATTGGACTAACTCATGAAAATCTTCTCTAATTGTTGGTTCTCCTCCAAAGAAAATTAAAATCTCAGGATTTATTTCTGCAACTTTATCTAATAATTTTTTTGATTCTTTGGTGTTTAATTCTTTTGGTCTTCTGTTCCTCCAGACTTTACAATAATGACATCTAAGGTCACAATGACGAGTCATAAACCAACAAACTTGTCTAATCATTTTCCTTTCTCCACACAAACCAATATGTTAAAAATAACAATCCAAACAAAACTGCTATCAGCAAAATTGTATAACTTGGCACTTCAATTTTATCTTTAGATGATGGTATTGTTTTATTATCATCTGGTGGCTCAGTTTCATTTGTATCATTACCGTTTGTATCGTTTGTATCATTAGGGTCTTCGGTTTCATTATCGGCATCTGGGTCATAAGGAACTTCTATAAAAATTGTTGTTGTATTTACATCTGTTAATCCTTCTTCATCTTTTACCACTAAAGTAATAACATGCTTCCCATAATCAGTATAAGTATGATTAATTGTTGGACAAGTACAATTTATTCCCTGACCGTCTCCAAAATTCCAAAACCATTGAACTATACCTTTATCGTCCCAACTTTTTGTACCATTTAAAATAATTGATACATTGAGTGAAGCGTTATAAGGTCCACCAGGATTTGAAATTGGTGGATTATTAACTGGTGGTGGGAAAGGATTGCCTCCTCCTCCACCGGAGCCGCCTCCGCCAGAGCCACCGCCTCCTGAGCCACCACCACCGCCTCCGTTTGGTGGTTCTTCTTCCTCTTCTTGAACTATAATTTCAACTGTATTAATTGATGAATTTAAATTTTCAACTTTATTATTTTGAATTTGGAACTGTGGGATACTAATAATGGCTGTTCCACTGTTTTTGGCTTCAAAATCAATTGTCAGAAGTTTGGTAGTATCGTTTGTTGAAATGGTTGAAAAAGCTTGAACCATTATTAATTCTCCAATACTATTATCATAACTTCCTAAATCATAAAAATTAGTATCCCAATCAGCTCCTATTGTTATACTTTTAATCTCAATAAGTCCAGCAGGTTTATAGTCTAGTTGATGTATCATCCATGCGGTTATATTTTCATTGTTTGGGTCAAGTGTTATTCCAAGACTAAAGGTTTCACCAATTTCTAAATCTGTATCTGATGCTGTTAACAATACATAGACAGGCTCATCAGCTTTGACTATTACTGCAATTGATGAAGTTATCAAAACAACTGCAAGAATAATCATAAGAAGTTTATTTCTTTTGTTCATTCATAATCCCCTCAAAAAATTCTGGTGGTTGATATTCTCCACAATATCTATACAACTCAGGTTTTTCATTTAACCTTTGTATTATTCTCTTTTTGATTCTTTGTGTGTGTTCTTTATCAGGATTAAAGTCATTATAAAGAATCATTTTAACCCTTTTTAAAGTAATATCTTTTTTGGGTTTCATTCCCCTAGAAAGCATTTCTTCTTTTAACTTATAAAATCTTTTAATTAGATATTGTCTTTTATTATGGTAAAAGCGGATTGGATGCATGAGATTATTAGTTGCAGGTTTAAGCCCTTTATTATCATTTTTATTATAATAACCAAATGCTAAAAGAATTTCTCTATATTCAGCTACCAGGTGTTGGTCGGATAAGTGTTCAGGTGGAACACCACAATTTATTCTTACCATATCATTACCCATATATATTATTGATTAGTGTTATTTAAGGTTTATTAATTATTTAATAGTTACCATACCATCTCAGCAAATGACTTTGATGTTTCCCAAATTCTTATTCTTCTTATTTTAACATAATTTGGAATACCAAGAAAATCATTTTTGATTTCATTCATTTTTGTATAAATAAAAAATATTAAGTTTTCAGCCGTTGGGTTTTTATTTTTAAAATAAGGAATATCTTTATTGATATTGCAATGGTCAAAACATACATTGGCTTTGTTAACCCATTCTTTTAATTTAGAAAAATCAATAACCATTCCATTTTCATTTATTTCTCCTTCTATTTCAATTTCTATTTTATAAGTATGTCCATGATTATTTTGACATTTTGATTCATATGGTAAAGATAAAGAATGGGAAGCCTCCCATTCAAATGTTTTACAAATTCGCATTAGGCCTCAACTTCTATTGTCAATAATTTGTTTGCTCTCTTTTGTAATCCAATAGTGTTTAAATCTTTTGTGTTTGGTGCTATTTGATGTGTGATAACTTGTGTATAAGCGTTCCAAATATTATATAATGTCTCTTCATCTTTAAGGTTTTTAATCACTTCTTCCATATGTTTCTTTGGCAAAAAGCTATGGTCTTCAAGAATGTCTTTTACATGCACAGAGGTTTCATTTGCATACTTAAATAACTCAGTCATTTTTGTATCTTCCCAAATACTAAAAGCATTATCAATATGCATTTGCATTTCTTCTGCAAACTCTGCTGTTCCGAATGCTTGGACAGGTATCTTGTTTCCAAACTTTGGTGCAACTAATCCATTAGAACAGACTAATCTTGTTCCAAAGCCCTGAACTTGTAGCCCTGCATTTTTCCCATAATCATTTGTGATTCTTGCACCTACCTCTATGAAGTCCTTTGGCATCAATTCAATTTTCTTTGGTTGTTGCTCGGTAACTTCTATCATAATCATTCTCCCATTTTCCATGAGCTCCATTTTTCTTATGATATAATTATCAAGCTTTGCAACTTCTTTCAAGACATGTTGGTGTTGCACTAATTGATATTCCATTGGCACAACACAAATTGTGTCCATAGTCGTTTTATCTACAACAGCTTTGTAACCTGTTTCCCTATCATGGGCTATTAAGGTTACTTCGTCTACAACAGGAACTTGGTTTGGTTCCTCTACTTTGGTTTCTACCCATTTGGTCATAACATCACCAATATTGATTATTAAGTTTGACCTTATAAAGGATTAGTATTACTTTAATAGTTTTCCTTTCTTTTTATATTCGTTATATTGGGTTTCTGTAAGCCACCAATCTTTTCCACCAATGTTTACTTTGATTCTTGGCTTATGCTCAAAGGATATTTCTTCTTTCATAATATCAACAATCTATTTTGAAATCACCTTTAGTTTCAAAGTAATCTTCTTCACATCCTTCCATGGCATCTTTGATTATTTGAAGAACAGCAGAGCGGTCTTTTATTTTTCTTAAATCATAATCTTTTCCATTAACATTTAGTATGTTTTTCATTCTTCCACCTCAAGTGACCAATGAGGACGTCCATTATAACTTGGATAAAATTTTGGACCATTACCCAAATGAATAGCACCACAATCTTGGCACTCACGAACAAGCAAAGGAATACCAACTTTGTAGCTTTTCCATTCACCAACCACTTTTGTGTTTTGATGATTACACATATTTCTTTCCTCCTTTTCTATTATTTCTATAATTGGTTTGTAAGTACAACATTTATTACACCAATGAGTTCCTGGTGGATGAGAATAATATGGTCTAACTTTTCTTTCTACTATATGTCCACAGCTTAATTTATATTTTTTGAACATCTATTTTCCCACCTATCAATTAACTCTTTACATTCTTCAACTGACTTTAAGTTTTTTGATATCTTAATATCTGGAAATACTGTTCCTCCTCTTGCACCAAAAACATTATGTGCCTCTGGACCTGGTTCATATACACACCAAAGCTTTCTGTAAACAGGTTTTATGATATGTCCTTTATAGTATATTTCTTTTCTCATTTTATTCCTTTAGTAAATTAGTTAATATTATCCAATTAGGTTTATCAATCACTGAATTAATATCTGATTCAAATTCATCAATTGCAATATAGACTGTTTTTGTATAATCCATTTTTTCTAATTTCTCAATTAATTCTCCAACTTGCATTTAATTCACCTTAAAAAATTCTGGTTCTTTCAAAGCAAGCATTGATAACTTGGCACCAATCTCACAACATTTCTCTTGATAACTATAATCTATGTGTCCTCCATCCTCATGTGCTAATTCATGAATTATTAATTCAGTTGTCTTTTTACTCACAGGTTTGTCAAAGAAACCATTTTTCAAAAATGGGTGACCTACATTATAACGGAATACGCGGTTCATACGGTCATAATCGGCAACAGTGTTAGTTTGAGGGGCGTTGACAAATTTAACATCTACCTTAATATTTAATATTCGGCTAGCTATGTTTTTTGTGTACAGTGCAGTTTGTGTCATGCAATTTGAGGGGTTTACTAACTCTGCTTCAACTAACCCATTATGACCAAATAATTCACTAGTTGAATCAATTTTAATCTTATCTTTGATACTTGCCCACTCATCCTTTGACATTTCGCCACCAAAAATTGGTTTATAACCTTTGCTTATTGCTTCCTCCATTGATTTCCTATCAAGCGGATTTGCAATACAAAATTTATCACCAAATCTTTGTTCCATAACTCCGCGAACAGCTTCACTTGTAATTCTCTTATCTTTCATCGCAGTTCTGACCCATAATGCAGAAGGCTCTTCAACTTTATCATAAGTGTTGTTGAGCACTTCCGCATATAGGTCTTGGAGATAAGATGGTAAAACATTATCACGGTCTATATTCAATTGTATTTTTTGTTGCACATCAATATGCCATGGACAATCAGTTTCTACAATTGGTATTCCCATTTCATATACATAAGATTGACCATTTGATTCATATAAGTTTACAGAGGTCTCACGGGTTTTTACTTTAAAGGATTCACCTTCTAAAACATCTGTCAATAATTTTGTTTTAAATGACTTAAATATTTTTCTAGGTTTTACTTCTTCCCCATCAACAGTATATATGATATCATTAGGCACTAATAATTTTTTAGCATGTTCTCTTAATTCATTATAATCATCAGCTGTTGCTCTAAACATTATTGTAATTTTACTTCCTTTGTCTCTTTTCTTTTTTGGGTATTCTTGTCGACCTTCATCATTAAACATTATTGTTCCTTTTGTTGTTTCAACGGTTGCATTAAGACAAACTGCAAGTACCTGTTTTTCACCTAAATTAAATCTACCACGTTTGGTTGGGTCACTTCTTTTGTAGGTATTTGCATAAAGTGTGTAAGCATGAGCAATATGTCTAAAGCCTTGTGGACTATCATCTTCAACACTAATTGTCAATATTTTATTATTCATATTATAACTAAATCGGATGCCACATAATGATATATCTTCATCCCAAGCATTTTGAACTAATTCATTGACAATAAAGGTTTTTGGTTTTCCTGCTTGTAATTCTTTAAGTCCTTCTTTATCAACTTCAAACCAATTATTCATTTGACCACTTCCAATCTGGGAATTTTTTATTAACAACTGCTTTAATACTTGTGCCCATGTTTGGTTGATGTTTCTCTAAAAGATGGTCAACCATTCTTTCAATATCTTCATCCATGTAATTACAAAAACCACAACTATAGAAAGGTCTTAATGATATTTCAATTCTTGTAATATTATTGCCATAACCAAATTCATTACTCATTTAACTCACCCATGTCCTCTAATGCCTCTTTTGCTTCCTGTTTTGTGTAACCAAAAAAATCCATAAGTGATTTTATTTTTTGATTTCTATTCATTTTTAATCATCCCTTCCAATTGCATAATTAAAGCCTTCTCTAATACCAAAATCATATTCAACTGAATTACAATGTGGACATCTAAATTGTTCTTTTTGTTTTACCCAAAAAGGTAGGTTGTAACCACAACCCAAACAAAAAGGTGTTCCTCTAACTGTTTCCATTTAATCATCCACCTTTGCTATCTTGTAATATTGACCGACTATAAGCTCAACACCTTTTTCCTCTGCTTCTCTAAGTTTTGCTTCAAACCCTTTGCCCATAAAAGTATCATTTAACATTTCAGGTTTTAGGTCTCGCGCATAAATTGGTGAACCCATTTTACTGCACCTCCTTCCAACCTTGCACATCACAGACGTATATATTATTATCTAATATTATTACATCACCTACACTCATTGATGTGTGTCTTATATCATGGTTTCTTAACCATTGTTGCATTCTCTTTCCATGCTCATCTGATTCACTTGTCATGCCCATTGGATTAGTATCATAACGATTCATAATATTAAATATTGCATCTAAAATAGCAGTTTTGTATTCTTCATCTGGCATATTCATTTTTAACCAGAACTCATTTGGTATTGGTAGTGTTACATAATCTGCGTCTATTTCTTCCCTTGTTGGGTATTTATTTTTATAAGAAACACGCATCATCCAATCATCATGCATGTTTTCTTTATTTTTTCTTTTCGGGTACTTTATTTCTATTTTGGTCATCTTATCACCATTAACGAATATAGGTTTCATGGTATATAAGGATTATGGAAACTTTAATAGTTTTTACCCTTTAAGTAATTTAATCTCTAATTTATCAAATCCATTACATTCTTCAACATGCCTATTATAAAATATTTTCTTTAAGTACGGCTTACCACACTTAGGACAATAAAACTTTGGTTCTTTGCCTTTATAGTTATTTAAAGCATATTTGTACTTTTCAGTTATTTTAAATTTCTTTTTGATTTCTTTGTTACTTAATAAATTTTGAATTATGTTGGACAATACCATATTAGTAAATTCAGGTCCTTCTTCTTCCATCATTTCTTGTCTTAATGCAATTGCCTTGCTAGGGTTTTCTTGACATAATCTAACAAAGTTTTTCCTAATATTTGATATTCGTATAAAAGTTTCTTTTTTATATGCTTTTCTTGCATTGCTACAAAAATCACAATAAAGTCTATTTGGTTTGTTGGTTTTGAAAATATCACCACAAGATTTACATTCTCTTTCCTCAAGTGGTGAAAATTCAAATCCATGACCTTTCTTAAATTTACTCATTTTCTTTGTTATTAACTGTTATTATTTTTTCTATGAAATCATAATGCTTCTTTTCATCTTGTTCACTGTTTACCCTAAAAGCTCTTCTTTTATTATCTTCTTCAGGTACCTCACGATATACACCATACCAACAATTCTTTCTTGGTAATAATTTTAATATGTATGGTGTTGTGTCTTTGTAATAAAGTACTGGACATCCATTACTATCTACTTCTTCTGTTAAAGCAAATTCCTTTTTGATTTTATCTTTAAATTCATTTAATTTGGTCAAATCAATATTTCTTTTAGGTTTTGCTTTTTTCTTTGATTCTTCTTTGTTTTGTTCCTCTACTTCTTTTTTATGTTCCTGGAACTCTAATACCTCTTCGGTAATTGTCTTACTAGCGTCTTTAGCCATTTCGGCTTCTGCTGGGGGAGATTCCCTTTGCTCCTCTACTTCTTCCATAATAGCCCTCCTGTTTTACAATGTAAAAATAAGTTGGTAATTTATAAAGGTTTGGAAAAGTTTAATAGAAAATTAATCTAATCCTTTTTTGTCATATAATCCATTACCTTTGGTGCCTCAGGAGGTAAATGTGCTTCCCAATTCATACCTTTAACAGGTTTATAAATTTTAACAAATCTACCTTTGCCATAAATACCATAACCATATTCAAGCCAACCTTCATTGCCCCTTACAATATCTCGGTCAAGATTATCAATGGCTCTTTGTGATACTTTACTTCTTGACATTGGTTTTGCACCATACATATAAACCAATACCATTAATTTATTACGAACACGATAATCAACATCAGATGTAACTTGGGTTGTTGCGTATACATTGGTACGGCATTTTCTAACTTCTTTTAAAATATCTGATGCTAATTGAATTCTCTTGTAAAGCAATCCACTTGAACCAAATGGAAATAATTCACCATACTCATCTAAAAAAACATGTGTCCATTCACCAACACCATTTAAGTATCCCATAAAGTCAATCCAATCCATTTGGTCTTTAAAAAATACTGCTGTACATTTTCCTGGTGTTGCTTTTTCATATAAGTCATCAAAATCTTTAAAGGTTTTATGTTCTAACTCTATTTGTGCATTCTTGTTATCTCTGTCATGAAAAGTTATTCCTGAATCTTCTTCTACTAATATTTCCCATTGCCCAGGTCCTAACTTTGTGAACTGAAAAGGTGCGTTATAGGGATTTCTCCAAAAACACTTTTGATGTGGATGATTTAACATTGTATCTTCACAAAAGGTAAGAATAACTGCTGTTTTACCAACACCTGGAATTCCTGTTGCTTCAAGAAACATTGCACCAATGTCTTCATTTTGTGTATGTATTCTATCCATTATTTCTACAAATGTTGCTTCTTGCTTTGAACCAAATGCTCTATCAGTTAATTTACTTATGATTATCCCTCCCTATATGCACGTGTTGATGGTTTATATTCTACAGAACCTGGTTTGGCTTGTCCTCTAAATCTTTCTGCAGACATTCTTAATGCCTCACTTTGAGCATAAGGATTAATTCTCAGGACATGGTCTTTTAATAAATGCCATAGTTCTTTGATTTCTATTGTAAATAATTTACCTGCAAATTTAACTTTAAGACGTGGCTTTTCTAAATAGGCTAATTTTTGTGCAAAATAATGAAGATGTCCCATTGATATCATATGTCCATCTTTAGTTTTATAAATAACTCGGTCTCCTCTTCCGATTGTAAGTGTTGCTTTGGAAAGAAGTCTAAAGAAGCTTTTTCTTTTAGTTGGCAATATACATCTATTATCTTCTTCTAATGCTTCAAGCCAACTTATAAACTTATATTGATTCTCTAAAGTATCTTCATAACTAATCCATATTGAAAGCTCACTATCTCTTGCCATGTTTACTCATTTTGTCTAGGTTTTTGTATTTTTACTTTTTTACCCATATTTGGATATTGTTCTATGTTTGCTTTAGGTTGTTGTAATTGTTGTGGCGGAGGTGCCTGCTGTTGTGTTGGAGGTAATGGTGGCTCTTCCTCTTCTATTTCAGCAGGCTCCTCTGGTTCCTCCTCTTCATATCCTTCATACTCTGCAAGCATCCCAGACAGAGCAGGATTGGCAAATGGTATCATTTGGAAATCATTTAACAATTGTAATACAGCCTCAAGCATATCATTTCTAAATTCCCATTTGATTAATGCTGTTTTTTGTGTCTTTAGTAAATCTCTTGTGATATCATCGTCTATTTTGGTTGACATTATTTTTAGAGCGGTAAGATTTGCATCTACCAATTTATCTAATTGATTCTTTTGTTGTTCAAATCTTTGGTGTATTTCTGGAACTAATTTAATAAGCATTTCCGCTTCTTCTAATAGTTCATCAAAGAAATATTCATTGCCCATTTCTTTTGCCTGACTCATCTTAACTACTTTATCCCAAAGCAATTCTTCAAAGCTTCTTATTCTTAAATCTTCTACATCTGCCATTTTAATTCACCTTTGGTAATTTTTTCATATTATCTTTATATTCATTCATTTTTTTGTATTTACTATATTTATCTATTAATTTTTTCTTAAAGGCATATCCAAGACCAGCGATTGCAAAGAACAATACTACTAAAATTCCAACCCATTGTAGCATTGGAACCATATCCCCAGCATGTCCGTCTAGTACTGCATAATTATATAATAGATATATTAAATAGCCTGGTACAAATATTGTTACAATTGCTAAAAGTCCATACGCAAAATAATAACAAGAATCAACTAAAAACTCTGCTACCTTTCCTAAATTGTTAAATCGCTCTAATGAACTTGCAAAGTAAGACATTGCTAATACAATAATCATAACAGCAGATACTGCTAATATCGGTCCTGCTATATTAAAAACTGTACCACTTGTAGCACCAACAGAACTTGTTAAATTGTTATGTGTATTTCCTGTACTTGCTGTGTCGCCAACAACTCCAACAAAGGTTGAGACTATTACCCAACCAACCATTATTATAAGAAAAGCCGCTATCACACTCATAAGCGCTATCTTAATCTTTTCTTTTTTCATTTTTCTTTCCTCTCCTAAACCATTTTTTGATTTTCTTTTTATGTTTTTTCTTTAAATCTTTGCCTTGCTTTTTTCCTGTCTCAAGACAATCTTTTAAATAGTTCCAAGTTGGTCCAGTTTCAGGTTCTTCTGCCATTACATTCCACCGAACATACCTTTCATCATTTCGGTTAATGCAGGTCCTTGTGTTAATAAAACTAAACCAATAATCATAATCGCGGCGGCTCCAAGAATTATCCATATTAAGCCACTCTTAAATTTGATTGGTTTTCTTTTACTATAACCTTTGATTTCTTCTATTGATTTTGAATTATTGTAGCGCATTAAAGTAGTAATTGATTTTGGACTAACCTTGAATATCATATAATTTTCTAATTTGGATAAATCTACAGGTCTACCAAACAATCTCATTTTATGAGCACCTTTAGGTGTAGGATTATTTACTATTTCTTTAAATAAAGTATGTGGATTAGTTGATTCCATTGCTCTTATTTCTTTATCATATTCACTTGCCTGTTTTTGTAATCTTTCATATTCTTTAACTAAAGGATTTGGTTCCATAGGATATTCTTGTTCTTCTCCAAAGTCCGCTTCTTCATAATACTGACCAGGTTCTGGTTCATAGTATTGTTCTTCCTCAGGATATTCTTGTGGGTATTCTTCTTCGGTATAATCAGGTTGTGGTTGTGGGTTTCTTCCTCTTAGGTCTGATTGAAAGTTCTTTAACCTTTTTGCTAAGCGACTCATTTGGCTCACCTCCTTCTAATTCTTCATCTCCAACTAATATTTCTTCATTGTCTATGATTTCTTTGGTTCTCTTTAATTTTTCACTTAAATAACCTTGTCTTGCTTCTCTTAAGTTTTCATAACCATATCTTGTTTCTAATAAGTTTACATACAATACATAATCCAAATCTACTGCATGTCCAACTACCTCAGGAACAATTCTAATTTTATGGTCACACAAACTATAAGTTTTAGCATCAATAATTTGTGAATCTAATTCATCATTATATAGTTGTCCTTCACCTGCTCTTTTGCTTGGTAAAATTCTCATCTCACCATCTGCATAGAAGTAAAACCAATTAACAGTTCCAGGTCTGCCTGGTGTTATTAAATGGTCTGCTCCTACTCTTTTACATCTACCCCATAATATGATTATTCCTATAAACGCGATTATCATTCCTACAAACCACGCTAGGAATCTAAAATAGTAAGGAACAATATATTGAATTTCTGGTGGTATAAAAACCACAAAACTTGCTATTGTTGTTCCAAGCATAAAAAGAATGAACATTATTCCAAAGTACAGCTTATTCACCCCCCATATTTTCTTTAAAAAATTCTATCCAAAAATCTCTATGATGATTAGTTTTCATATGACAATAGTTACATAAAAATACTAAATTATTTTCTTTGTAATTATCTTTATTATAATCTATATGATGAATATGAAACTTATCAGGTAAAACCTCATTACATATTTGACAAATATAATTATCTCGTTTTGCTATTTTTGTTTTAAGTTTTTTATTGAATTCATCAGGATATGGATAATTACTTTTTAAACATCCATGTTTAAAATAAAAATCCCAGTCAACTTTAGATATAGAATTAGCAATAGATATCTTTTTTTTCCACTCTTTTGTAAAAACTCTACCTTTAAGAGCTTTAGATATTTTTTGTCCTCTTTTTTTATTTTGACTAATTTTTCTTTTAGTTTCCTCTGAATGATGTTTGCCCTTGAAATGATTTATATGTCCACTTGCGTATAATTTTTTATGAGCCTTACCAATTTTTTTTCTTGTTTCTTGTGAAACAGAATGACCCATTTTTGAAAGTGAAATTTTTTGTTTTGTTTTTTCTGAGTGGTGAAATCCTTTTTTCATTTTTACCTCCTATAATCCAAATTCTGGTGTTTCTTTCTCCTTTGAGCCTACTCCAAATGCTTTTTTCACTCTTTCACTCCATGTGTTCCTTTTTGTATGTCCCATTAATCTTTGAATTTCTTCTGTTCTATGCACACCTTGTTGACCATATAAAGTCCAAAAACCTCCAACTGACCTAGACAATTGTAAGGTCATAAGAAAGTCAGCCATAAGTTCATGTGCATAATCATAAATACCTTTTTCTAAAAGTATTGCAACTATTTTAAAAGTCAATTTAAATGATAATATATCTCTTCTTTCTATATTACCTAAAGCCGATATCTTTGAAAACATTACATAAAATCTTTGAAAGTAAGCTTTTTCCCGCTCTGGGATTTCAGGCTTTAAGACAAATTGTGTAACAGTGACTGCTACTTCTTTATCTAAGTCTTCAGTGTATCCTGCTGGCATTAATTCTTCTTCCTTCTTTAATCATTGTTACTAAGGATGTTAATAAAACAACAGCACCTAACAAAAATAAAGTTGTTGTAAATAGATAATCAAAATTAAATGATATTGAACCTATGATACAACCAACACCAAATGCCATTCCCATTATGATAATAAGATAAGACATTGGATGTATTTTTTGTGGCTTTGGGTTTCTAACCTTTTCTATTGCATCTTGAAAAAGACCAGACTTGTTTGGTACCTTTCTCTTGCCTTCTTTTGATTCTAACCATTCATGCATTTCTACAGGAATGCTAAGACCTATTTTTCCAGTTATGGTTTCATTTCCCATACTTTCACCTCATAGGGACCCCCTCCCCTATCCACATATAATATATGGTAGTATCTAGTATATAAAAGATAATTGATTTAATCAAGAATTTCTATTAAAAACATATAGAATTATTCAAATTTAATCTTGAATATTATTTGAAATCATATTGAATATAAGGGGAATGGGGGCGGTGGCTTAACGAGGAGAGGAGGAAAGGATAGGATTTCTCACAAAAAACATTTTCGCCCCCACACCTTGTGTACTAAAGAGATAGTACTCGGAATAAATACAGTAAATGGAATTATTAATAACATCCAAAGAATCATCTTACATACAAATAATATTCATTTCCATGTTTTATAACTCTTACAAGTTGACCTGTTTTTCGTAACAGTCTTGCATCAATTTTAGCTTCATCTTTTCTTGTTTTATATGACATTGCTGTATAATATTTTCCATTAAATTTTCTTTTATGTCCTAGCTTGTGCATTTTACTTCCTCCTTTTGTATAAGTCGCCTTCCCACACACTACTTTTTCCAAACGCCCGTCCATCTGGATATTCCACTTCATATTTATGTTTTCCTAAACATTTTTTAATCCTCATTCTACTTTTTCTTTTGGTGTGCATATTATACCAATATACTATTTCACCTTTTTTGTATTTACAATTCACTTTTTTACCTCCCTTTATAATATTCTATTATTCTTTCATCTTTTTTTAATACCATCTTTTTTATTCCACCAAATGATAACTGTATCTTTTCTTTGTTGGAAAAAGACATCATAACCATTGCCATTCATATTTTTTCTAATTTTTCGAAGTAAGAACCCATCATTAGGATATTCCCCTCCATAGTTAAATTTCTTTCCATTGATTTCCCTTTTAACATTTGGAAACAAGAATAAAGGTTCTTCCTTATTCTTTTGCATTTTTTTATATGGGTCAAATAACTTTTTCATTATGATATCTCCCTTGCTAATATATTTTATTATGATATTATTTTATTTATTATACAGTGAATGTAAGACAGGTATCAAATAAACATATAGTCTAGATGATACCTGCTAACAGCCTCTAATTTTATTTGCGGGTAACACTAACTTTCCATTTACCTTTGGCTTTATAAAGGCTTGAGTTAAACCCTTTCTTTCGCATTTTAGAGGCAAATGCTTTTGCGTTTGCTTTCTTTGCAAACGGTCCATGTTCTGCCATATACTTACCTCCTTTTTGGCATCTTGCATCTTATTTTTTTTCTTCCTTTTTTCCTATAATAATATTTTTTCTTTGCCATTTTCTTACCTCCAACAGATTTGTTTATTTTTTGGGTTCCCAAAATTTAGGGTTCTTCAACTTCAATATGTCATGCCCATCTATATAATGTTCAATCACATCTGTTTTTTCAAGTTTTTTGATGTAATCTAATACAGGCTTAGTAATTCTTATTCCTTTAAGACTTATTGCTGTGACACCGAATTGGTCTTTAGTTTGTTTAACTCTTTGTTTTAACTTATCTACGCTAGAACCTTTAGGTTTATTTTTAAGTTTTTTGATTGCTTGTTCTTTATTGTAGCCTATTGATATCAAATGATTATATTCCTTTAAGTTTTCGTATATTAACCTGCGTTCAGATAAAGCCTTATTTTTTCTTCTTGTTTTTGATTGTTTTTTTACCATTTTTATCACCTTTTTTAGTCATATCAGATAATTCTTTCATTTGGTCGAAGAGACTGCCCATGCCTCTTTTCTTTTTTGGCTTCTTATGATGTTTCCAATTTTGCATCACCATCTACCCCTTGTTTGATTTTTTTTCCATGTTGGTGATGGACTAAATCTTAAAGGTTGAATTTTAACCTTTGGTTTTCTTTGTGTCATAATATTTTGTATTCTTTTAGTAACAATATCAATTTCTTCTTTAGAGCCTTCAATCTCAAGTGTAAGTGTTGCTTTCATTTTATCTCCCCTACTTTTTTCTTTTCTTTTTAGGATTTGACTTTTTATTTACATATCTTTTAGTCTTTTTTTTAACTTCTTCTATTTCTTCATATGGTTGCCGAAGTTTCGGTTGTCTTCCAACCCAATTTGGACGTGCACTATGCAAACCATCAAAATTAAATCTCATTGGTTTTTGTTGTGGATGTTGTCCTCTTGGTTTTTGTGATTTTTGTGGACCAGGTGGTCTTGGTCTAAAACCTCTTGGTTGAAATACATTACCTCCCATTGGTATATTTAATCTTGTCCTCTTTTGTTGTGGTATATTAATTCTAGTTCTCTTTTGTTGTGGCGGTGGACCAAAATTCATTCTAGGTCTTCTCTGCTGGGGTTGTTGAAATCCCATTCTAGGTCTTTGTTGTTCTTGTGGTTGAGGTTCCTGTGGCTGTGGTTGAATTGGTTGTGGCTTTTGTCCTGGATAAGGTTGTACTCCCCATGCTTGTCTTATTCTTGGTTCCATTTTAGCTCTATGCATTCCCTTTTGATATGCTACATCTTCTGATGCTCTTACAAATCCACCTGCAACTCTCTTTGCTCCTGTTTTAACTTGCCTTCCAACTCTTTTTGCTGATTCAACTGTTTCTTCTACTTTCTCTGCTCGTGCTTGTTGTTTCGCCATGTAAGTATCAATATCTTTTTGAGTCATAATTTTAAGTTTTTCATTTGGGAAGTTAGCTTCAGCAAATTGTTTTGCTTCTGCCTTTGAAGGAAATGTTTGGTCAACAATTGTATAAGTACCAAGTCCTGTTTTTAGATATAAATAAACAGGTTCTCCTGCTTTAGGTCTTGCAATAGGTGCAGGGGCTGGTTCAGGTTCTGGTACATATTCAGGTTCAGCCATAGGAGGTTCTGCTTGTTCTACCCTTGCTTTTTGTTTGTCCACTGCTCTATCTAAAGCAGCTTCAAATTCAGGTGACATATATCCTTCTTCTCTGGCGGCTTCTCTTTCATCTTCTATTTTATCCATTTCATTTTCAGCTTCATCTTTTGTTGCACCTGGAACATCATATTCCGTTGCATATGGATTGTCAAACACTGCTTCATCGGAACCTGTGGCTCCTTTTCCTTTTCCTTTTGGCATTTCTATTTCCTCCTTAAATTAAATTTCCTTAAAATTTTCACTATTTAATTTTCCTTTATAAATTTTATAAACATGAGATGTTCCCCAACTAATTTTACATTTTTTGGCTTTACTTAAACTATCAAATACTCCTAATATGTAAAATGTTGGACTATATCTATGATAGCTTTCTTTTACTACAATATATACCATTTCTATCTACCTCTTAATTTTAATCTATATTCTTTTTCATAATCTTTTAATTCAGCTTCTTGTTCTTCTATAAGCTTTCTTCTTTCATATGGTGAACCAAACTTCATTATTCTAACTAAGCGTCGGTGTTCTTTGATTAAATCTTTGTAAGACATTGCTTTAGTTAGTTTTTTCATTTCAAACTCCTTTCATAAGCCTCAATTCTTCTTAAATCTTCCCGAGCTTTTGCATGACGATGTCTAAGCTGAGGATTATTTACTATATCTTGTAATATTTTTTTAGCATATTTCCAATCTTCATATCTTATGCCTTTGATTTTTCGTGTCTTAATTCCTTTTTTCATTTTAAAATAATCTACTATATCTATATCAGGCCCGTAGACTTTTTTAACAACTTTATATACATATTCCCCTTCAGTTCCTACTATTGGCATAACCACTTCTTCAAAAGCATCATACCCTGCTAACTTATCTAAATTATCTTCCATCTTATCCATATGAAGTCTTGGATTGTTTGTTAAGATATCAATATCATGTGGCTCTCTTGCATATTCTCCAAGTTGAACTTTTAAAGCGGCTGAACCATGTACTATTTGATTATATGTTTTTGCTCTTCTTTTAATTGCATTCTCTATTTCTTCTTTTGATACTTTGCTTTCTTTGTATGGTCGCCTATATGGATTTGGTGCCATGTGAGGTTTAAAGGGTCTTTTTTTCATTTTTTTCTTCTCCTATAGTATGGTGATTTTGGTTTTGTTTGCTTAAAGGTTTGTTTTCTTCTTCTTTCAGTCCATTTTAATCTTTTTGCTTCTAATTGTCTTGATTTACTATTCAACTTACCACCTTGGTCTCTTTATAGGTTTTAAATGATAATTATATGGACCGCCTCTTGGTTTATATGGTTGCATATATCTTCTTTTTGATGTTCTCCTTTTTCTTGGTGGCGGTCTCCAGCGGTCACCATACATTGTGTCCATTACTGCTCTTGATGTTCCTGCGAGCATACCAAGTCCAATTCCCATACCTGCTATTCCTATTACGGTTCCTGCTGTGTTTGATACATCATAAGCCATTTTTATCACACCAACATTATAGTATGTTTCTTTCCTCTTTTAGGTTTCCATTTTTGTAATACTATTTCATCTTGATATAATCCTGTACTTTTTGCTTGCATCACTGCTTTTCTTTTTGCATCTTTTAAATCCTTTGCTAAGAAGTAATGTCCTTGTCCTATTGTAGGAAACTCCCAGCGGTATTCATCTTTGTCATCATAGAAATGTTTTTCAGGTATTGCTCCCCAACCTGACGTTACAGGGCCTGTCATTTCTTCTTTAAACTTTTTAATATTAACAGGTGTTTTCTTTGGTTTTTTACCAACTATGTATACATCATGTTCATCTCCTCTATGGATTACAAATTCTCCAGCAATAGTTGACCAATGGTCATCCCAGCGTCCATTTTTTTCCTTTATTGTTTTAAGGAAATAAGCTTTTCCTTTGATTGTATCAATATATGGTTTTGGCATTTTACCTTCTCCCAACTTCACACATAAGTTTGTAAACATCAATTGATTTTATTTGTGGTTTCTTTTTGATATGCCATTCAGCTAATTTTTTGGCATCTTTATAATTTCTTCTTGTCCCTAACCATTTTTTACCTTTGTGGGTATAAACCTCATATATAGGCTCATTCCAAGTAAAAGTTTTTGTTTCTTTTTCCATATTATACCTCCTTCATTTTATGATAACATGATATACATACCATCTTCATTTTTCCATCATCATCCCGAACCGTAATTTGTGGGGGATTTTGCCTACACTTTGGACATAGTTTCATGCTATCTACCTTAATGGTACCATTTCCAATTTAAATATTGTTTATTATAATCTCTTATTTCTTTTCTATCTTTCTTTGGTTTTAGTTTGCATATGATATATCCACGTCCACCTTGTTGTAGGTCATAGCAAAAATATGCGGAACCTTTTCTTGAAATAAGCCACCTGCGTCCCTTATGAATATCACCCTCTTTTAACTTTAATGCTTTAATTCGGGCAACTATTCTATTTTTATTTGCCTTTGATGTTATCATTTTACATCCACCCATTATTGTATTTATTTTTTAGTTTACTTACCATTAACATTGCCTTTGCTTTTGTAGGAAATCTTTTATTTGTTATTAGATTATAATGTCCCCAATTTGAACCTTGTCCTAAATTAACTTCCCAGTCTCTGTTATTCATAAGATATAAAGCAACACGGACAGCATATTTTTTATTTAACCAAGTTATAGCATTTGGAGTTATTTCCTCTTTTTCCCAATTACTCATTTTTATCACCTTTATATTGATTTTAATTCTCCTTTACTAAAATTATAATCATATATGTATACATATCTATTACCAAACTTGGCTACATATGTACTTGATAATGATGTTGGGCTTGTTAATCCCATAACTGTTCCAATTGAACCTTTTTTGATTTTTGTTATAATTGATTTTCTTTTTAATCCAAATTTATCACTGACGTTGTGCGTTGTAAATGATTTAACAGCTTTTATTTTTTCTCCTGGTTTAAGAATCATCCATTTCTTAGGAACCAGTGCAGATTTACTTGAGTACCAATCCATTTTTTATCACCTTAACTTTTATAAAGTTTAAAATTAGCAATTAAATGTGCTATTTTTCTTGCATCTATTCCATTAAATTCTACCGGCAAAGCATTACCTGAACCTGGTCGATGTCCTTTTTTGATTTTTTCTGCTTTTTCATTAAAAGGTATTTTACCTTTCATAAAATCTTCAGCGGACTCATATCTTATTTGAATTCTATATTTGCCTGAATATGATGGCTCTGCCCAAATTAAGAAATCCGTTTCGTTTCCATGATACTGGGCTTCTCTAACTAAATACATGCCTTCTTTTATTTTTTTTCTCATTTTATCACCAATTTCTTATTCTTTACCTTATATATAAAGGAAAGGGTAAAGTTTAATAGTTTTACCCCTAGTCCCAACCGCCACTCTGTTTGTTTAAATACAACACCCACACTACAGCTAGTATTGCACCAATCATTAAGACTACTCCCAATATTTGGAATATACTATTAGATGTTGATAAGACATCATAATAAACGGTACTGTATACAACTCTAATTCTTTCCGTGCGGGCTCCAACAAACCAAGAGTTATTAAAGTATTCTTCTGCAACTGTTTGGTTACTATGAATGGTTATATTGTTCCAAATAAGTGAACCATTTATTAGTTCAGCGGCTGTTTTATTCATTCTAATCATTGTAGTATTTGTTGCTCCTGGTGCTAATTGTGTTAAATTAAAGGTTTGGTTGTTAGTTGCTCCTGCTGGCGGATAATTACTATAATCATATGACAGGTTGGCTGAATATGTTTCATTCATCTGTGTCCAATTAAGATAAAAGTCACCACAATTTGTAACATTTATCCAGAAGGTTGTTGATGTATCGTTCCAATCAATTGATGTTCTATTTGCTTCTTTTGTAGCATAGAAACATACTGTTGGCAATGTTGCTGGTGTATCTGCATTTAATGCTGTTCCATTAAAGTATACGGTTGCTGTGTCAGAGAAAGATGTTCCATTTTCCACTGGACCGCTTAGACTAAAGAACATTGTTAGCCATGATGAATTTGATACATTTAACCATGTTATATTATACATTCCTGGGTCAGACCCATTAGCTGTCCAATTTGCTCCAACTAAATTTAAATTATCATAATCCCAAGTTTCATTAATATAACCATCTGCTAAATCAAATTCTCCATTATTTGTTACATTAATCCAAATTTGTAAAGTGTTGTTTGCATGAACCATCCATTCTTTTGTAACTGCTACTAATGCTTCTTGTGTTGTAAATGAGAAGAAACCACTTGATGGGTATCTTGTTGAAGTTGCACATCCACTTGTATCATTTAATAAAGCATACCATTGATATGTTGTGTTTGTTGCAAGGGCAGTTGACCATGTAACATTTGCAGTGTTTCCTGAATATGTCATATTATGATTTCCTATAAATGTTCCATCTGAGAAAAAGAAACTTACATTGGTTGGGTCACTATCTGCATCGGTTACTTTAACTGCATAATTAGTTGGTGATATTGCTATTCCTGTTTGTCCATTTGGATATGAATTTGAACCTGCTGGTGCTGTTCCTCCACCTTCTCCTGTTCTTAAATGGTAATGTTCTATGTGTGTATCACCACCTGCAGATGCTGTAACATTCCACCAATATGTTGTGTTGTGGTCAACATTAAGAAAAGCATTTCCAAATGATTGGTTATATAGTTGTGTAGCTCCCCAATAACTACCTGCGCCATCTGATTGATTAATCCATAAATTACCAGATACACCATTAGAATTTATTACTGTTAAATTAAATGCTATTGAATCGTAAGTACAATTCGCTGTTTTTGAATCATTTGTTGGTGTAATACCAGTGAAGGTAAAGTTTGTATAACACGAAGTTGTAGCTGTTGCACTATCATTTACTATTGAATGCATGTTTGTTGTTGCATTCCATCCCCAAGCTCTATAGTAATAAGTTGTACAGTTATCCAATGAAGTATGATTATATGTTAAATTAGAACCATTATATATTACAGAATCACTTGGACCTGTTGGATAACTTCCTGTCTTTCCACAAACTGTAACATTATCATCTCCTGTACCTTTAACCCAACTTAAATTTATAGCTGTATAATTGTAAGTTGTAGCTGTAAATGAGCTTACATCTTGTGGATAAATATTAAAGGTCATATTGACAGTATGGTTAGTTACCGGTCCACCTCCTGCACTAATTTGTACACCTGTTGTTGAATATGTACCATCTGCGGAGAAATTCATATAAACGGTACCTGGTGTGTTTGCAGTGAAGTTCATTCTAAATGCAGTATAATTATTGCTTGTTCCCCCAACATCAAAAGACTGAACACCTGATATATTATCTGTTGTATTAAAGATATCTCCTTCATCTTGAAAACCTGTATGCCAAAATCCAGGAATGGTTATATTGTTACAAGTAATCATATTTGATGTGTCATAGTTATAAGTTAAATTCCATATATACCATGCTGTAACTGTTTCACCTCCAGGATTAAGATAACAAGTAACATTAAAGTTATCTCCTACTTCTGCATATGATTGATTTGCATATAAACCAATTTCCGTTGCAGCATCTTGTGGGTTGTAGCCCACACCTTCTAAATCACTATCAGACACTGCAATAACATCTCTTGGTTGCATTTCAGGTAATACAAAAACCGTTGCAGCTACTGATGACATTACTAACGCTACTATAATTAAATATAGTGCTATGTTTCTTATTTTTATTTTCATTTTTTGCCTCCTTTTTTCTAATTCTAACTTCTGTTTGCCCATATTGCATTTAAATCAAAGACGTTGATAGTTGAATCACCATCAACATCATATACTCCTAAATATGATTGGACACCACTTCTTGAAGCCCAATCTAAATTAAGGTCAAAGACATTTACTGTACTATCCCAATTAACATCATATCTTGAACCTTCTGTTGTAAACTTAAATGATTCATTTACCCAAACATTTCCATCTGTTACATTTAACCAAAAGTGATAAGTTGTTCCGCCCCATCTCCATTTAGTATTAAATCTATTTGATAAATTGGTTGTTTGATTCCACCAATAATGTCCATTACCTACTGTTTTGTTTTCTCCTATACAATACCATGTTGATGTCCATGCATCACTTTGGTTTCCCATCCCTGACTTATTTGTATAAAAGTATATATCCATATTATCTCCATCATCATCATATATGTAACAGCTTATGTTATTCAATATTAAATCAACATTTGTAGATTCATTTGAAGGATATGTCCAATTAAATACTGGAGCTGTATTTTCACCATATGTAAAGAAAGCATCATCATTTGACGATGAAGATGGTTGCAATGCATCTGAATAAAATCTAACATCTACAACTGAACCGTTTGGTTGTGAATTTGCAGTGTAATTTACTAATACTAAAACACTTGTGCAGTTTGTTGTATTTAACCAATTTGTTGCATTAACTACATAATAGTTACTTGATGGTGACCAATAGGTTTTTCCATTAGCATTTAACATTTCAGCACCTGATGGTAATGTAAAATTAAATGTAACATTTGTTAAATTCCAACTTTCTGTGTTACATATTGTAACATTATATTCGACTAATTGGTCTTCTGATATATTTGTTAATGTAGTTACATTTTCTGTTACTGTTGTATTTGTTCCATAGTATGACTGATTTAAATAACCGCTTTCATTTCCCATTTGAGCAAATCCAAAATACTTTATTTCAGAATCACTTAAGTTGCACCATTGATTTCCATATATGTAAAAATCTTCCATATTTGTTGCATTTGAAATATTCATAAAGTAACTCCAATACAAACTTCCGTTTTCATCTAAATAATTATTTTTACAATATGTTTCATTCCAATCTTGCCAGACAACAACTTTATTATCTTCATCAGGAACACCTTCTTCTGGTCCAACATTAACAGTCGCAATACTTATTCCAAATTCATCTGAAACATTTAAGAATTCTCCATTACTTTTAACTAATAAAGCAGGAGGAAACATTAAAGAATAAATTACGTGATTACTATATCTATGATTTGATGGTAATAGCGCATTTGAAGCTGCATCTAAACTTCCAACAGGTGACCAGTCGTATGGACAAGTTGATTCATTTACTCTAAACCATGCTGAATAATTTTCACTTGAATTATATCCACTATCAACAAGTTCTGTACCTTTCCAAATGAAATACTGTGTTTGACCTAAAGCATTCCACCAAACAAAACAATAATCATTTTCATCCCAATCAGAATTATTATCAACATCAATACAAACTATTGAACCATCGTGCCATTCATCATGTCCATCTGATGTATCTATTATTTCTAAAATTAAAGCATTGTTATAATCTGTTTCTGTTGTATATCCTGAAAGGTCTTTTGCTAAACCTGTGTAATAATAAAGGGTATCATTTTGACTATTATTTAAAAACTCATTTGAACAAGTTCCACTTCTATTACATTTAAAGTATCTTGAGTTTATATCATACATCTTTGATATTTGTCTATAAAATATTGCTGTTCCATCTGCATATTCTTGACTTGATAAAGTTCCATTGTGATACGGCCAATCATATGATGTGTTCCATGTTTGATAATAATCTGTATAATTGACATATGGGAATGTTTTGAAATTGACTTTAGGCATTGTATGATTATAATATGAACCATCTTCATAATATTGTCTTTCATGGTTTGGTATTGTAAAATTGTTCTTCCAAACATCTATGAAATCAAAATATGCAAAGAATTCAACGCCACTTGATTTGCTTGGGTTCCATGTAACAAGACCAAAACAGGAGTTGTTTTTAAACATTGATACATTATTCCAAGTTATATATTTAACACTATATTGTGTATCTGTTACTGGTTCTGAACCAAGCGGCGACCAATTTATATAACTGCCATCCCATGTAAAATCTCCAGGTCCTGTAAAACCTGATTCTGTATAATGTGTTCCGCCCTGCCAAACATCTATTACTTTATAAATTTGTTCACCTAAATCATCCATTCCACCATCAATACCTTTTGTTACATCTTGTTCTTTGATATAATTAGCATAATCATCAACCATCCACCCACTTGGTTCTTCGCATAATCCAAATGGAACATCAGATGTTATGTTCCAACCTTTTACTGATATTCTACCGCAATAAGGATTCCATTCAACCTTTGACCAAATTCCATTATGTGTATCATCTTCATAAGGACTGAATGGGTCATTTGAATCTGTTTGATTACAAGGCCAACTCATATTAAAGTAATTATATGCATCTGTTTGACTTGTTACCAAAGATGTATCATTTGTATTGTATAAATGGTCTCCAATTTTACTTAATAAAAATACAGTTTGGTATGCATATAGAACCATATGATACTCTGAATCATTTGTGTAAGAATAAATTACTCCAACCATTGGGTCAAATGCATCTTCAGGCATGTCATCTCCCCAGTTTGTAACGTTGTATTTCATCCTTACAAGTGATTGTGACCTGTTCATGCAAGTATCATTTGCAATAGTGTATGATAATCCTAAAGAATCACCTACACCATATTCTGTGTTATATTTGTAAACCCATTCCCAATCTTTCCATGTTCCTTCATAATCCCAAGATGAATTATAGGGTGCCCATGCACCAAATTCCGTTTCAGATTCACTCCAATCTTCATCTAAGCATGTATCTCCTCTTTTAATATGTTCTGATAATACCCAATCTCCATATTCAGATGTATTTGTTGGACAAATTATACCATAATCAAATTGTCTTCCAAGTGAACAGTTTGTAGCATTCCACATATCATCATAATATGATATACAATTTTGACAAGCATATCCATTAGAACATTCATATATTCTAGTTGCTACTTTACTATAATTTGTACAATTATAACTCATATTATACAATATATGTATAGTATCATTTAATCCAAATTCTGTAAGGTTTGATGAATTTATACACCATGTTAAATGTCCATGTCCTGCATAAGCACAGGTTTCATCTTCCCAACTTCTTGTTGGTTCAAATAATGACCATGTTCCATTTGGGTACATTATTCTTGCTGAGTTTGGAATATAATATGATAAACAATCATAATGAGATGTAAATATTGTAAGATTTGAAGATAACGTTCCTCCTGTATTTTTAAGTGTTAAATTAAATTCATGTGTTCCTATTGATGCATCGGCCATATCTTCTTGCCAAGCATTTGCAGAACTATTCCAAACAGTTGTATTTGCTGTGATATTATCTTCTGCCCAAATATACCAAGCCATTTCTATAAGTGTCCTATTTTCACTTGGAGCATCACAACCACTTTCAGATGCATACTTTGAACCAAACCAATTCATTAAAGAAAAATTATCATATTTTGAAGTATAGTTAACTACTTCGCTTGTGTTACCAGCCCAAACGGATGAAGTATTAATTTCATAAAAATCATAACTTAAATTATGTGTCCAATTGTGTGAACCATTTCCATATTCATTATGATTGTGTGTTGTGTTCCATCCATACCAACCTGTTTCATTTCTGTCATAATATGGGTCGGCGAAACTTAAATATAATCCATCATATGGTCCACTTGTATCATTTCTATAACCATTACAAGTTACATAGTGTCCACCTAATCTATTACCAAAACCAATTCCATCATAACAATATTGACCTAATAATAGAACAATTGCATGTCCTTGGTCTATATGACTTGTGATGTTTGACCAATTTACAGGTTCTGATAAAACACCTGCATCAGTTTCTCCTTCTATCTCCATTTTCATTGTATCATTAATTGACCAATTGTTGAACATACGATAAAGACCTCTTGTAAAGTTACTTGAATTAGTTCCGATTCTATCTAATACAGCAAGACCAAACTCTGTGCTCATATTGCATATTAAAGAATCAACTAATGGTATTACATTCTGTGGACTATGAGAACCGGCTCCATACCAATCTTCTAATCTGCTTTGACTTGTTCCATTATATGCTTTGCAATCTAACCACCATAAAGCGTTTAATGCTGCTACTGGCCCATCACAACACCATTTGTCCATTGCAGCTACCGAATACCAATCGGATTGTTTTTGGTCAAAGTCTGGTGTTCCATTTGTGCAATTATCATATCCTGGCAAAAAAGTCCAATTTGCTAATGGGTTACTTTCAGTTACAAATGCATATGTATAATTTCTCCAATGTGGTGAATTACCTTCATATTCATATGAGACCATCCATTGATATCTTGATGAATAATTTGACCCCCAGTATGGATGAGAATGTGAAAGACCACTTGTTCCATTTCCTGTCAATTCCCATGGTCCAGCACTATAACTATAACCATCACTTTCAAACCATAAATAAACAGTTACATTATATGATTCATTATAAGAATTGTTATAACTAAATTGAAGTTCCGTTAAAGGAACATGTACACCGTCTTCATCATTTGAAGGAATTGGAGTTGAACCATTTACTTCTGATATTTTAAATGGGAAATAATCAGTTGTTGATAATGATTGATTATCTTCAATTGTAACATTAAATCTATATTGACCTCCTTGTAAATTATAATCGGTTGGTATTATCCAATTATCATAATCGTCTGTTGTTTTTTGATACCAACCAGGAATAAATCTATTATTATAATCTGCTACATATGTTCCATCACCATCTTCTATTGTTGTATTCATCCAACAGTCATCATAATTTGGGTCACCTAACCATTTAAACAATATAGTTATATTATCTGATGCATAATAAGTTCCATTTACTGTTGGTGCAGTGATTGTAATACTATTTGGTGGTAAGTTTTCTTCTCCTATAACATCTTGCCAGGTTTGACTCCATGTTCCATTTGGATTATCTGCTGTTGTTTCTGCATATAATTTGTAATATACTTTATCATTGTCGCCATTTGCAACATTAAAGTTTACATCAGGTGTTCCTTGTCTTGTGATATTTGTGTATACATCATACATTTCATCAGGTGACAATGACCTATTCCATAATCTTACATCATCAATTGAACCATCAAATCCTGCTGTTAATCCATACCTTAATCCTATATATATATCTCCGAAACCAGGTTCAAATAATCCTGAACCTGTAAAACCAACTTCTCTATCAACTTCTGTTCCATTTATGTAATAAATAATTGTTTCGGGTTCTGACACATTGAATGTAACACCAACATGATACCAAATATCTCCATCAAATAACAAATCAGTATCACTTTGTCTATCTTTCCAACCAGCTCTATAAAAACCAAATCTTGGTCTATTTTTATCTGCGCCTGTTCCAAACCTAAATGAATCTTCTTTTGAAATCCAATAATCAGCAGAAGCTAATTGAGCAGGATTAACCCACAATGATATTGACATCTCATCAGTAAAGTTTAAATGTCCATCTGGGTCATTTGAAACATTTACATAATCTGTTGTTCCATTAAAATCTAAACAATATTCTCCATCATGTCCTGAAGCATTCCAAGTTGCTCCGTGGCGAGTTCCATTATGATAATGTCCTGTTCTTATTCCTGAACTGTCGACTAAATTATCACCAGAGCCTTCATTAAAATTTAATCTTAATACTTTATCATCTGTCGTATCATTTCCAAAGTCATACCATGTTGAACCATTATTAGTTGATGATTGTGCTACACTTGTATTTTTAAAATCAAAATAACCATCTCCTGCAGTTGCATTATCGTCAGCATAATAAAGTTTCCATGCATCATCATAAGCTGCATCACTTGTAAATATATAAGTATATTCTGTTGTTAAATTAATTCCTCCTATGCTTCCGTTATTTGTTGCAAAAGTTAAATTATAATATTTTGAGTTACTTAATGAGTATGAATAATCTTCTCCTGGTGAAACTGAACCTAAGAAAGTACAATATTCAGATGTTAATGGATGTCCTGATGTATAAGACTTATTTGCAAACCAAACATTTAATGGACTGTCTCCTGATGTTGCATTCGCATAAAAGAAAATATGATGTGTTGCATTTTTCCAATTATTGTTCCAAGCATATTCTTCTGATGTTATACCAGTCATATCAAATTGTGTTTTAATCATATTATCATTATAAATTGATATATATTGGTCGGTTTTATCTTCATGCATTATTTGTTTTCTATCTAAATACCAAAACTTTGGAAACAGTGCACAAGAACAAGGTGTAACCGAAACTAAAGACCAATTACTTCCTGAATCAAATACATTAAATTTAGAACTGTTTGGTTGTGCTCCACAAGACCATTCTCCTATACCACCAAGTTCTCCTGAACCGCTTGTATTGAATTTTTCAAACCAATAACCTAAATTTCTTCCATGTCCTCTTGTAACATTTGGAGCGAAAGGATTTCGTGGCACATAAAATGTAGCATTTCTTGCTATATCATCATAAGTAGCTGTTCTTGCAAATAATAATGTTGTTGGGTCTATTGCTGTTCCTTTTGATGAAATGTTCCATGTAATATTGCTTTCTGTTATGTTTCCTATATTAATATCTAATGGATTAACTAATGATATTGTAATAGTATCATTCTCTGTCCAAAATGTCCAATTGTTCCCTTCACCCAATTCTGAATATTTTTTTGTCCATATGCTTCTTGTGGTTTCAAAACCAATTCCATCAGGTTTGATTTGTCCAAAGCATGTTTCAACTTTTGCACACCATCTATATCTTGTTCCATATTGTGTTGCATTTGTATAGTTATATGTAAACGTTCCATTCACACTATGATTTGATGAATTTAAAAGTGAAGCTGCATAATAATAACCTTCCCAAAATGTAACATTGAATTCATCTCCAAATGGTGTTGTTGCTGATATGTTTAAAACTTCATAAGGTTGTGTTGGGTCTACATTGTAAATACCATCATTAGGTGCATTTAATGTAAGATTTGGAGACCATAATATAAGTGTTCCATTTACTGATGTATTCAATGCTTGGTTTGTTCCATTATGTGCTGTAAAATTATAATAATATGTTGCATTTTCATTTAATGTGTTTGACATATCTTGTGATTCATATCTAAAGTTTCCGCCACCTATATCCATTGATGTATTGTCCCAATAAATTAAAGGATTTGTCATATCAGGTGATAAAGAAAATTTGTATCTCATGTGAGTATCTGATTGATTTGTATATGCTAAAGATATACAACCATTATTATCTATCGTACTTAAAATATATTGGTATAAATCAGGTGCACCTACTTGAGGTTCATATTCATTTTCATAATCAGCACTAACACTAAAATATGGTGTTGCTGATGTTAATATTAGTATAGATATAATAATTAATATTAATATTTTATTTTTTATTTTCTTTACCATCCTAACTCCTTCCTGCCCAAATTTGGTTTAAATCAAATACATTTATTGTAGAATCTGCATTTACATCATAAAGACCATCATAACTATACACGCCACCTGTACGATGTGTCCAATCTTCATTCAAATCAAATACATTAACTGTATTATCATTATTTGTATCATTTCTTGACCCTGCTCCACCTGCAGATGCTAATGTTGTATAAGTATATGTTTGATTTGTCCATGTTGTTCCATCTGTAACATTAATGCTCCAAGTATATTCTGTGTTTCCCCAAATGAATTGAGTTGTTGCATTATTTGTTGTTAATTCATTAACTGATACCCAACTATTTGTTACTCCTGACCAATTGTATACTAATGACCAAAGGTCTGTTGTTGGTGTCATATTCCAGAAGTAAATATATGCTTCAACATCTGTTCCATTTATCCTTACACTTAAATTAGTTGGTGGTCTTGTAATTTCTGTTGATGTATCTGGTGGATATGGACAACAAACTTGAACATCTCCTTGTGTTGTTGCACTATCTGTATAATTTACAAGTGAATAATTATTATTTGTGATATTATATCCCCAAATTGTATAATAATAAGTTGTTGATTTTGCTAATCCTGTATGATTAAATGTTGAATTTGTTCCATTATATATTTCTGTTCCATTTGAAGGACTTAAAGGATATGATGTCCATCCTGATTCATTTACTATTAATACATTTTTGTCTGCACCATCTCCACAAATATTCCATGTTAAATTAATTGAAGAATTATCATAAGCTGTTGCAGTGAAATCTGTTGGTGAACAACATGTATAATTAAAAGTCCAAAATTCTGACCAATTGCCCCAAGTATAATTTGAGGTTGTAAAGTGATATGTTGCATTTGCCCAATTATTTTCTGTATCATTTACTCTAATTTGCCACCAATAAGTTGTATAAGAAGCATTAGCCCAAGTTGCTCTTTGCCTATATGTTCCTCCATCAACTGAAGTATTCCATGCAATATCAACCCATGACCCTGATACATTAGTTGCCCATGTAACATTCATTTTATCTGATTGTGGGTCATTAACAGTTATGTTTATCCATGGATATAAATCATTTTCATATGATTCATTTGTTGGTGCTTCATCACTAAGAATTGGATTATTTCCTTGTGTTGTTGCTTTACCACCAAATGTTAATGTTGATATTGGTGTAAATTGTGGTTCTGAAACATTAAACCAAAAGGTTTGATTAGTCCAATTCAAAGCATCACTAGGTGTGTTTGTTTGTGTTGCATTAACCCATATTGTATAAATTGTACCATTAGTTAAATTACCAAGTGTTATATTGATATATTTACTTCCATTTGTGTCGGCTATAGAACCGTTAATTCCAATATCTGCTTCTCCTTCAATTGTCCAATTAAATGTATTACCTGAAGGTGATTCAATTGTAATATTCCATAAAACATCATTCCAATTCATATTACTCTCATT